>ERZ1026850.601-NODE-601-length-21785-cov-16.113438_pt1 | contig 21785 bp, 16 predicted proteins | sample MGYA00380155_ERZ1026850 | MGnify/ENA primary metagenome ERZ1026850 (study PRJEB33269, sample SAMEA4719791) | human gut metagenome | biome: human-associated habitat; feature: organic feature; material: feces | place: Cameroon | collected 2013-10 ... | reverse complement strand
ATTTGTTTAAACTTTTCTTAATATCTATTATTTTTAGCAAAAAACAAGGCAGAACCCGCTTTCTGATTCTGCCCACATACTATAGCATATCATGAATTATATCTTTAATCTCCTGCTTGTCCTTTTCAAGAACAAATGCAAGCTCTGCATTTAAATTGTGCTCTGCCATCTTGCCATAGCGCTCATCGACGGCTGTAGACTTCTTGCCTGCCTGTGCACGCTGCTCATTTCTGATATGTAAACACTTTAAGAGACTGATCACACTATCCGGCTCACAGCTTCTGACTGCCTCCTTATAGCGCGTTTCGCGCTCCTTCTCATTGTTTACCGCGAGCGCCTCTATCTCAGGTACTCTATCGAGCACCGCCTGTGCCTCATCCTGTGTTATTACCTTACGTATCCTCTTATCAGCATTGTCAACAGGTATATACACTCTGTCATTCTCCTCCTCAACAGGGCGGAGTAAAAAATATGACTTGAGCTGCTTGTCTCCTGACATGTCTAACTCCACGATTTCGCTTATTTTGCAAATTCCATTTGTAGCATTTAATACGTAATCACCTATTTCGAACATATCACACCTCTTTCGTTATACATTATCATTTTATCACTTTTTCACGAATTTTGTAAGAGGATTTTTTCAAAAATGTCAAATATATAAAAAAAGCGTGTTTTACGTCAATAAAACACGCTTTAAAAATTTACTTAATCAGCTGCTTCACGCGGTCATCGAGCTGGAGCATACGGATGATAAGCTCTATTGAGCCCTTGATACCGTAGCTGGCACTGTTGATACAGATATCATAGTTACTTGCCTTGCTCCACTTTCTGCCGGTATAGAATTTGTAGGTCTTCAGATGTCTCTTATCCTCAGATTCTATCCATTTCTTTGCCTGGTTCGGAGTCACATTCTTGTTTATCTCAAGGAAACGCTGGACTCTTCTCTTCTCCGGTGCTGTGATAAAAATACTTATGTGAGGAATATGATTATTTGTCAGAATTGCATCTGCAAAACGTCCCATAACAATGAAGTCCTCCTGCTTTGCCTTCTCTACAAGGAACTTGCTTGTATCAAAGAAAAGCACATCCTCTGATGAAAGTCCGTGGTATTTTCTAAAAGCTTTTATGCGCTTTTTGATTCCCATTCGCTCTTTTTTCTGGAAGGTAGCTGTAGCCTGGGCTGCTTCCTCTCCATCCTTCTGTCTGAACACCTCATTCATGACAGACACATCATAGAAATTCATACGAAGCTTGTCTGCAAGTGCAAATCCAATCTCATTTCCACCACATCCGCAGGAACGTCCTATACAGATAATCAGATGATCGCCCGTCTTGAAACGATCCTTCAGGTTTACGGTATTTAAATCCGCTATCTTTGGATCGAGGATATCTCCGTCAGCAAAGCCTGTCGGGAGCTCCGCTATTTCCTCTACTATGTTGTTGTATCTGACCATGACATCATGCCTTGTATCATGATCAGGTATTGTTCTTGCCATGTTGCTTATCAGGGCAAGCTCGCTTCGGATTCTTGAGCTGTTCTGCCTTGAGTGCAGATCCTCCATGATGTTACGGATACATATATCCTTCTCGCCACCAAATACCCTGCCGAGGGATGAGCCTAATTTCTTGTATACTTCGGCATCAAGCTCATAGATTTCGATGGCAAGAGCTTTAATTTTCTCGTCATAAAATTCCATAATTCATCCCTCCTATAAAAAGAATATGATCATATCTATGATGAAAACAGGTATCAGATAACGCAATGACCACCACATGTAACCAAAGAACGATGGCATGTTGATACCGTTTTCGTCTGATAATGACTTGACCATAAAGTTCGGTGCATTTCCAATATATGTGTTGGCTCCCATAAATACAGCGCCACACGAAATTGCCATAAGCATCTTGACCGGCACCACTCCCAGTGTGGTTGCGACACCTGTAGTAAAGTGCATGGCTCCCGCTGTAGTAAGGAAAACCAGATATGTCGGTGTATTGTCGAGGAAGCTTGAAAGTGCTCCTGTTGCCCAGAACATCTCAAACGGCTCTGTGATTCCAAGACCTGAACCTGCACTCTTTAATACCATAAGAGCAGGCTGCATGGTGATGAAGATTCCGATGAAAAGCACCGCAACCTCCTGAATTGCTCCCCATGTGAAATGGTTCTGCACACGAACCTCCTTCGGTGTTGTCTTGAAGGAAAGCAGGGCTGCAAGCAGAATAATAGCAATCTCAATAATTGCAGGCACAGTGAGTGTAACCTCCCTGAATATCGGAATACCGATAACCTCTCCTGCAGCGTTCTGGAATGCAGAAAGCTTAGGAAGCACACCACTTAGTATAACAGCTATGACAATCATTACTATATATAAGAAGTTGTGCGCACCCTTTATTCTGATTAAAGGCTCATTTTCCTTCACCTCAGGCATAAGTCCTTTAGTGATATCCTTCTGATATGCTTTCTTGTCCAAATGATAAAATACAATAAGAAGCAGTATCATATTTATTACCAGAACCGGAAACAGCCTCATGCTCCAGAAAAACGATACTCCTCTTGAAAATCCCATGAGGAGCGGCGGATCACCGATAGGTGTAAGACATCCTCCAATATTTGACACAAGGAAAATGAAAAATACCATGATGTGACGCTTGTTTTTTCTCCATGAGTTCATCTGGATGATCGGTCTGACAAAGAGCATACTGGCTCCTGTAGTTCCTATACAGCTTGAAAAAAGTGTTCCAACTGCAAGCATGATAACGTTTACCTTTGGGTTGCCGACCAGACTTCCCTCCAGCTTGATATTTCCGGCTACGCAGAACAGTCCAAAGAGCAGCACGATAAAGGTCAGATAGTCGCCTATCAGACACTCCAGTACCGTCTCTACGGCTTTTGGTGCTCCATAAAACAGCGCGAACGGAATGGCAAAAAGCAGTGACCATAAGATAACTGCATGAGCTTGATGCTTCTCCCACCATTCAGGCTTCACAAGCGGCATAACTGCTATGCACAGCAATAAGCCCGCAAATGGGATACACAACATTAATAATGTGTTTGACATTCTTTTCACCTCTACTTTGTTAAAAAATAAACTAATTCAAATCTAGTTCATTTTACACCATTATTTTTTATTTGCAACTGTTTATAAAAAGATTTTAATTTATATATGTTTTTTATGTAGTATTCACATTTTTATAAACAATAACGCATTACCAGTTGGTAAAATTATCTATAATATAGTCTGCATCATGAGCCATATCATCCTTTGGTGAAATATTCGATTTCACATAAAAGGCATCCATCCGGCATTCCTTTGCACCCTTGATATCGGTAGTCGAATCATTTCCTATAAAAAGCGATTTTGATACGTCAATATCATGCTTATTTATCAGCTCCTTATAAAATCTGATATCAGGCTTTTTGGTATTATAATCGGATGAGATAAATACGTCATCAAACAAATCAAAGATATCAAGTCTTCTCATCTCATAGGCTGTAAATATACGCTGCGCATTTGAAAGCAGATATACATTCTTTCCCGCCATCTTAAGTTCCTTAAGCATCTCCTTTGTGCCCGGATAAAGCTTTATGTATTCGGTGCTCATCACCCTGAAAAACTGGCCTGTATGCACTGAAAGCTCCTTTGTCGGATTCACGCCCTTTTCCTCATAAAGCTTTTCAAATACATCCTCTATATGTATCTCCGGTGATGCTTCATGGGCATATGAGATGGCAAACTGCGCATCTTTAGCTTCATTTTGCTTTTCAATGTCCATATTTTCAATTTTCTTCTTAAGCTCTGCCTCGCTGCTCTTTACAAGTGTCTCATAGCGATCCTTAAGATCCTTTGCCTCATACAGTGCTCCGTAATAGCCATAGAACATGGCGAGCTTTTCCCAGATTGCAGTATCACTCTCGTCTGTGTGAATATCCACGAGCGTACCGTAGAGGTCGAATATATAGTTATCATATGTAAGTGGCAGTTTCATGCTTTTCTCCTTTCGACAATCCATTTTTATTCCGTTATCATTCATTGTAATATGCTTTTGGGTTTGGGTGCAAGTACTTTTCTTTCTTTCAATAATACGTGGCGTAAGCCGGTGGTGGGGGCAGGCTGTGCTGTCGTGCTGGCTACGCTTCGCTGTCAAGTGTCTGTACGAATTATGCCCGCAGGTTTTCTATGCCCGACGAAACCATCGAAACTCGCCCTCCATGGCTCGGTTTCTCCTTACCTCGGCGTCCTTGCCTCGGCATTTCTGTGCTTTACAGCATAATTCTACAGACACTAAACAGCTGCGCTATTCGCCCACCCGACACACTAAATTTGCCGGATGGTATGCAGTGTGTTCTGAAGAAAATTATGAACTGCCACGAGGTTCCATATTCCCTATTAACACAAAAAGCCCCGGCATATCCACAAACTAACCGCACATGGGCTCGTGGCTGACTTCATAATTTTCTGAAGAATATACTACATGCCACCCCGGCATCCTCTCAGCCTTTATGTGGGAAGCTCTCATCCTACGACGCTTCCCACTCACATCATCGCCCTGCGAAGCTTCGCCAATGTATTCTTCTCCATTCGTGATATGGCCACCTGGTTGCGTCCAAGCACTTCTGCCACCTGCTTCTGTGTCTTATCCTGCATATATCTGAGCATAATCAGTCTGCGCTCGCTATCATCCAGTGAGTTAAACGCCTGCTGCATTGCGATGTGATTTATCACTTTATCTGTCTCCGATGGCTTGTCTGATGCTTCTGCACTCATTTTATTGTCCAAATAATCAAGCACACTTTCATTTTCTATTGATGATGCATTTTTATCGGCTTCCATGGCAATTATTATATCCTGTTTTGACATACCGGATATAATTGCCATTTTTTCAAGTGATATTTCACTATTTTCATTCATTCTGTATTTTTCTCTGATAATTGCAATTTTTCTTGCATCATCCAGTATTTTTCGACTGATATGTACCATTCCATCATCACGTAGAAAGCGCTGTATTTCCCCTATTATCAACGGTACTGCGTATGTAGAAAAGGCAAAGCCCTTACTTTCATCAAAGCGCTGCGCTGCCTTTGTCAGCCCAACTGCTCCTATCTGAAATAAATCCTCCCGGTCAACTCCTCTGTTTCTAAAGCGTTTCATAACTAAATAAATCAGGTTTATATTTTCTGTGACAAGTCTGCTGATTTTGTCACTCTTCATAGTACTTTTTTCATCTTTACTGTTGTTCCGTGTCCCGGTTCTGATGTAACTGTTAGCGCGTCCATAAATGCTTCCATGAATGAAAAACCCATGCCTGATCTGTCAAGCTGTGGTTTGGATGTGTATAACGGTTCCATCGCTTTTGCCACATCCTGTATGCCTACTCCGCTATCTGATATTTCTATGTAAAGCTCCCTGCCTATATAGCTGCAATTCATATGTACCTGTGGACAACTTTTTTCTTCTGCTGCCTGGTGATCTGCCTGACCGGATGAAATATTGTCATCTCCCATCTCATAGCCATGGATAATTGCGTTTGTCACCGCCTCTGACACTGCTGTCTTTACGTCCTCCACGTCATCTAGTGTGGGGTTTAATTGTGCCATAAACATGGCTGCTGTCATTCTCGCAAATGCCTCATTCTCTGAAATTGCATCAAAGCTAAGCGATACATGATTTGTTTTTGTTGCGTTCATTATGCTCCCTTTCTGTTTAATTATATTTATGTCTGATTAAATTTCATATCTGATTGAATTTTATATCCGGATAGTTACCACAATTAATAATAAATCCTTCCGGTTTATTAACTTATTTTAATTCTTATTTACAATAGTGTATATGCCGGCACATTTCAAAAGCTTGTCAACCCTGTCTGACATATTGCACACTGATACACAGCTGTCATTAAAGTACTTAAGCTTCTTTGTTCTTCCTATTATCACCCCAATGCCGGAGCTGTCCATAAATTCTGTATGTTTCATGTCAAATACTATTTTTCTGACACCACAGCCCTCTATAAGTGCATCAAGCTCTGCGATTATCTGCCCGGCACAGTGATGGTCCACCTCCTTTGGCATAAGGTATGTCACCCGGTCTGCTTCCTTGATATAATTTTCTATCATGTCAACTCTTCCTTTCCTGCTCATATAAAAAAGACACCGGAGATTATCTGGTGTCTTTCGTAATTCTATATTTAATTATTGCCTCTCAGCAGTTGTTTTACTACTGTTCCTGTGCCAGATAATTCTTTGATGTTCTGGCCTTCTCAGTGCCTGCGTAGTTGTCTACCACATACTGATAATATGGCTTTGCTGATGCTAAGTCTCCTGACTTCCTGAACGACTGCGCCAGGTAATATGCAGCCGAACCATCCCTGTATGCCTCATCCATGCCGACAAGCTTCTGGAATGTAGGGATTGCGCTCTGATAATCGCCACTGCTGTATGATGAGTATGCCTGATTATACAGTGCTTCCTTATATGAATCGGCAATGGAACCATTAAGTGCATCATATGTCTGCTTAGCCGAATCACTCAGGTAGCTTGTATTGATATTTTCAAGTGCTTCTCCTGCCTTTATTACATCATTGGATGTATAGTATACATAGGCATTGAGCAAAGCCTCATATGTGGAAATCTGGTCTGATACTCCATCATTTTTCTTCTTCTCATCCTCAAGCTCCTTCTTTAGCTTGTCTATCTGATCATTAAGTCCACTGATTGTCTGCCCATTTGTGGAAATCGTATCATTAGCCGATAATAGCTGCTTCTTTGCATCTGTTTTCGCCTGGCTTTTTATGCCCGGAACCACAAGGAAGCACGTAACCGCCACTCCGACTACCAGACCGATTATAATATAGAGTATATTTGCCCACATTGAGCTCTCCCTGAATCGCTTTGGCATAATGATTGTTTCGTTTCCACTCTGGTAGGAAATTAAATCATCATTTTTCTTTTTTCTCTCAGAGCCTTTTTCCTTGAGACGCCTGTTCACTTCCTTTAAGTATCTGAGGGTAGTGGTATTGTCTGTATCTATCTTGCCCGCATCGCGTAAGGCCTTCTTTGCCTTGTCCAGATGCCCCTCCTCCAGATATAAAAGAGCTAAAAGCTGATGTCCCTTTACAAGCTTTGGATTTAATGATAAGACCTTTCTAAGCTGTATAACAGCAAGGTCCTTACTGTCCTGCTTGCAGTAAGTTAAAGCCTGATTATATTTTTTAATGGTCTGGTTGATTGTTTCGAGCTGATTTCTGTTATTATGAATCTGCTCTATATACTTCTTTGCCAGATTGTCATCAGGCTGATAGTTGGCACTGATGACCCACTCGCTTAAGGCATCAACCATCTCACCCATCTCATAATATATGAGTCCTAACAGATTCCTTGCCTGAATATTGTACTTATAAAACTTAAGACTCTGCCTCAGAGAGATAATCGCTCCTGACAGATTCCTTACCTGTGCCTTTTGTAAACCATCATTGTAGTACGAGTTGGATATTCTCACAGCTCTTTTGAAAAGCGAAAGATCTGCTCCACATACAGGGCACTTATCCTCCCAGCCCGCATCTTGTCCGCATTTATAACAAATCATCTTAATTCACCCTGCCTTTTGTCCTGCTCACGTAATAACTGTGCAATGATATCTGTGACATCTGTAAGATCATGGCTGTAAATCGCAGATTCAGCCTCTTCTATCTCAAGACTTGGCTCATAGTTCTTTATTTCTTCATCAAAATTTATCATAATCCTGCCTCCATAATTACCTGCTAAATAATCCCATCAAAAAAGGGTCACTATATATTATAATAAAGTAACCCCTTTATGCAAGTATATTTCCATTAAGATTTAATAAAAATATCGCAATTTTTTTATTTCATCGACACCATCACGACTGCCTTGTCCTTCTCCTTGAACTCAATCTTGTCGAATTCCTCCTTGGTGACGAGCTTTGAGTTGTTAATACACACCTCGACATTCGGATAGACATGCTCAAATACCTGTACTGTCGCACCTGTCGAGCGCTCCACTATGCTCTTAAGCCTCTCCAGTTCCTCCTTATCCTCGGTAAGCTCTGCTGTTTTCTCAATCTTGGCCCTGACAAGTGCAAGCTTCTTTTCCTCCAGATTCATGCTGTCATCGGCACTGCCCATCATCCGCTCTATCTGCTTTATGCCTGCATTGATATTGTCGAGAAGCATCTGCTTTTGCTCAACAAGCTTTTCAAGCTCTGTTATCTTTATCTTGATTTTTTTATGTACACCCACATGCACCTCGGTCTTGATAAATGCATCATTGCCCAGGTTTTGCACCTCAATGCCTGCACAGCCGTATACTTTTCCACCGACAATACTTGCATGTCCGCCATTGAAGATTACCTTGTCATTGCTGACCACATTGCAGTTGATTGCCGAATCAGCCTCCACAAAGCCATCTACCTCCACATCGGTATACTCCATAAACTTGGCAAACAGATTGCCCTTTACAATAATCCGAGCCTTGCCCATGCCAATCATACCCTGCCTGAGAATCAGGTCATCACCGGCCTCAAGCACACAGCCCTCGCAGACACCATCTATCGTGATAGACTTTGCAGCCCTTATTCTGGCTCCGGTCTTCACACTGCCATGTATGACCACGTCCCCGACAAAATCTATATTTCCTGTTCCCACATCCACATCACCGTTTATTTCAAGAATAGGAAGAATAATGATTCTGTTCTTGTGCCTTTCAATTTTACCATCGATAGCAGCTGTATATGTAAGTCCATCGACAGATTTGTCAAAGCCTCGCCCAACGAGAGGTGGCTGCCCCTTGCCTTTCTTTGCGGTAATTGTCCTGCCAAGCACATCAATACCATCCTCGCCGGTAGCAGGCTCATAATAGTTTGCAATGGTCTTGCCCTTTTTGACAACCTCAACCGAGTGCACACTCCAGTAATCCACTGAACCATCACTATTAATCGTTGGGCGGTGGTTCAAATCACTGTCGAAGTAAAAATCAAAGTATCCGTCAGTACCGTCAACAGCCGGCTTTCCCTTTGCAAAAAGTACTTCCCTGCCCATAAGCCCCTTGTCTACCATATCTGAAATTATCTCGCAATTGATGCCATATATCACGCCATTTCGTTTTACAGCTTCAAGCACCTCGTCCACTGTATAGTGCTGCTCTTCTTCAACAACAGGCAGCATGATAAATGCCTCCATCCTGTCGCTGCTTATTCTAATAACTGGCTCTCTCATTATACCGGTATCATCCATATTATTTCCTCGCTATATCAGACCTTCTTTGTTCCTGTTAAGATAACTGTCCTTCTATTTCTTTCATTTAATAAATGCATTCTTCTTACTTTCAATCATTATATCATCATTTGAATTTTAAGAAAAGCCACTAAAAATAAAAAATCCGGGCATTATCATCCTATTGATAATATGCCCGGACTTTTATGTCAAACAACGCTTTCAAAATATAATCTGTATTTAATTATTTAAACTGAGCCAGACGTTCCTCTACCTGAGCCATCATCTGCTCATATTTTGCAAGCTTGTCCTTTTCCTCCTGAACCTTCTCAGGCTTTGCATTATTAAGGAATTTCTCATTTGAGAGCATACCCTTTGAGCGCGCAAGCTCCTTTGTGAGCTTATCCTTTTCTTTATTGAGTCTTTCCTTTTCCTTCTCGAAATCAACGAGATCCTCAAGCGGCAGGTATGCAACCGCATCAGGTATCACTACTGATACAGCGTCATCTTCGATGCCGGCCTTGCCCTGCTGTACTGTAATCTCGCTGGTAAATGCAAGATTTACATATACCTCCTTGTTGTCCTCGAATACCTTTCTGACTGCCTCATCATCACTTGTGATGAAAAGCTTTGCCTTTCTTGAAGGCGGAACATCCATCTGTGTACGGACATTTCTGATACCCTTTACGAGATCCTTGCAATGCTCGATTGCTGCTTCCTCAATCGGGAAATTCCACTCATCCTTGTACTCAGGCCATTTAGAGAGCATGATGGTCTCCTCATCTGACTGGAGTGTGCAGAAGATTTCCTCTGTGATAAACGGCATATATGGATGAAGGAGCTTAAGTGCATTTACAAGTACTGTCTTAAGTGTCCAGAGTGCTGCATTTGCTGACTCAGGATTTTCATCCTTCTTGTAGGTACGAACCTTTGCAATCTCGATATACCAGTCGCAGAACTCATCCCAGATGAAGTCGTATACCTTTTGTACTGCGATTCCAAGCTCGAACTTGTCCATATTTTCTGTGGCATCCTTTGCAAGAGTATTTACCCTTGAGAGTATCCACTTGTCTGCTGCATGAAGCTCGTCAAGCTTTGGCTCTCTGAGCTCTACACCTTCAAGGTTCATCATGATAAATCTTGATGCATTCCATACCTTGTTGGCGAAGTTTCTTGATGCCTCAACTCTCTCCCAGTAGAAACGCATGTCATTTCCCGGTGCATTTCCTGTGATAAGAGTCAGACGAAGTGCATCTGCACCATACTTGTCGATAACCTCGAGCGGATCGATTCCGTTTCCGAGTGATTTACTCATCTTGCGACCCTGTGAATCTCTTACGAGTCCGTGGAAAAGCACTGTATGGAATGGTGCCTTGCCCATCTGCTCATAGCCTGAGAAAATCATTCTGATTACCCAGAAGAAAATGATATCATAGCCTGTTACGAGCACATCGTTTGGATAGAAATAATCAAGATCCTCTGTCTTTTCAGGCCAGCCGAGTGTTGAGAATGGCCAGAGTGCTGATGAGAACCATGTATCAAGTGTATCAGGATCCTGTGTCCAGTGCTCCTTGCCACACTTAGGACATTTGCCCGGCTTTTCTATTGAAACTACCATTTCTCCGCAGTCATCACAGTACCATGCAGGTATTCTGTGTCCCCACCAGAGCTGACGGCTGATACACCAGTCGCGGATATTATCTGTCCAGTTGAAGTATGTCTTGTCCATTCTTGAAGGAAGAAGCTTGATTTCTCCGTTCTTTACGCCCTCAACTGCAGGCTTTATCATCTCGTCCATCTTGACGAACCACTGCTGCTTGATCATTGGCTCAACTGTTGTGTGGCAGCGGTCATGCACACCTACATTGTGTGAGTGTGGTACAACCTTTACCAAAAGTCCCTGCTCCTTAAGATCCTCAACCAGTGCCTTTCTGCACTCGTATCTGTCCATTCCGGCATATTTTCCGGCCTTTTCGTTCATTGTGGCATCATCATTGATTACAACGATTTCCTCTAAGCTGTGACGTTTTCCTACCTCAAAATCGTTAGGATCGTGCGCAGGTGTAATCTTTACACAGCCTGTTCCAAACTCTTTATCTACGTATGAGTCTGCTATTACAGGAATCTCCCTGTCTGTGCATGGAAGCTTTAAGGTCTTTCCGATGATATCCTGATAACGCTCATCATCAGGGTTTACAGCTACGGCTGTATCTCCGAAAAGTGTCTCAGGACGTGTTGTTGCTATCTCTACGAATCTGCCTTCCTCGCCAACTACAGGATAGTTGATGTGCCAGAAGAAGCCATCCTGCTCCTCATGCTCTACCTCTGCATCTGAAATAGATGTCTTACATACCGGACACCAGTTTACGATTCTTGAGCCCTTATAAATCCAGCCCTTCTTATAGAGCTTTGTAAATACCTCCTGTACTGCGTGTGAGCAGCCCTCATCCATGGTAAATCTCTCACGCTGCCAGTCTGCTGATGATCCAAGCTTACGAAGCTGCTTTACGATACGTCCGCCGTACTCTTTTCTCCAGTCCCAGCATTTCTCGAGGAACTCTTCTCTTGTAAGGTCTGCCTTGTTGATTCCCTGCTCCTTAAGTGCCTGGATGACCTTTACCTCTGTTGCGATGGATGCGTGGTCTGTTCCCGGCTGCCAGAGTGCATTGTAGCCCTGCATTCTCTTGTATCTGATAAGGATATCCTGCATGGTGTTGTCAAGAGCATGGCCCATATGCAGCTGTCCTGTGATGTTTGGTGGTGGCATCACGATTGTGAATGGTTTTTTGCTGCGGTCTACCTCAGCATGGAAGTAGCCGTTGTCTTCCCACTTTTTGTAAAGACGGTCCTCGATGTCCTTTGGATCATAGGTTTTGTTTAGTTCTTTGCTCATGTTTTCCTCCTTTTATATGAATGACGCAAAAGCTTTGGGGCTTTGTTGTATCAGGTCGCGCATTATGTATGGAATTATGTTCATGATTACGCTGCCAAGACACTGTAAAAATTATGATGAAGGATTGCTTAGACCATGACGCAACCGGCTTTTAGCGCCGTCCATGGCGCTAACGCCTCGCCCGCACGTCCATGTGCGTGCGTTGCTGGGCTGTGTACATAATTTTAACAGTCTCTAGGCAGCTCCATAAATCACATAATTCCATACATAATGCGCGGCCTGATAATTCAGGCTGTGAGCTTTTGCTGTTTTTCTTTTTATTTAGCGACGGGCGACCGATTGGATTGCATGCGCAATCTTCCGGTCTGGGTACAAAGCACCCAATATAAGTTGAAAATCAGACTCTTTCAAGGCTTCTCTACAGCTTAACGCTGCTACAATTTTCAATCTATGCAGGCACTTACGGCTCGGTTCACTAAAAAACGCCCCTCCGGTCTACGACCGGAAGGGCGAATTAGCGCTGTACCACCTTCGTTTACATCGGAGCATATATATACATATAAACTCGAATGCCTCATGTCCTGTAACGTGGACTAATCGGAAGAACTTATGTCAAATCTTGTTATATATAGATTTAACTTTCTTGGTTCTTCGGCTCAAAAGCTACCTTCCATGATTTCTGTCTTAAGCACCTTTCAGCCTGTCCAAAATGTATCACCATCTTACGGACCGGATGCTCTCTCTGAAAGCTTTCGTCATGTACTCCTCTTTCTTATGCCTTTAAATATTTTGCCTGTTTCTTTCTACAATATTAAAGTGCATTGGGTGATTTGTCAATATGATTTTTGCACAACATTCTTCGTTGCGACTATATCCACACCGGTTGCTGCAACATCGCTTAGCAGTACATCACCTATATGAACCGGTGCCTCTACCGTGATTTGGTTGATACACTCCATCACATCCATTATCTTTTCCTTTGGAATATCCTGTGCCGTCTTTACGGATACCATCGGTATTGCGCCGTTTTTCACACAGACTGTACTTGTCACAATTCGTGTCGGATGCGTCACTTCCTTTGCTCCGTAGTCTGCTCCGCGCTTGCAGGTATTTCCGGTTACTGTGACATTTTCTCCATCTATTGTCACCTTAAGGGCACATCCCAGAGGGCAGCCTATACATGTCAAATTTCTTTCTTCCATGATACTATGCCTCCTCAATCTTTATCGTAATTGTGCGGGGATTGTCTGTTTCAATAAGCTCCTTCTTCTTAAGCACTACCTGCTCCATCTCACCCGGCGCCATAACAGGACGCTTGCGGTGCTGCAGCTGTTTATCATCCAGATATACTGCAATATAGCAATTCTTATACACAGCTCCCACTCGAAATCTTACCGTCACAGTATCATCCATTTGTGCAGTATTTATAGTACTTGGAACAGTGTACCTGACTCCGCCTGTAGCGGTTATCGATATCTCTTTGCCATCGCAACTCTTATCACCGCCATTTTTCACATATTCTGCGGCATGGCGGCCTGCTGCTGCCGCTTCCTCTGACACGTAATCCACGAGGTCATGCACATGAAGCACATTTCCGCAGGCAAATACACCGGGCACATTTGTCTCAAGGCTTTCGTTTACGACCGGTCCGCTTGTTACCGGATTGAGCTCTACACCGGCTGTTTTTGAAATCTCATTTTCCGGAATGAGTCCGCATGAGAGTAAAAGCGTGTCGCACTCGTAAAACTCCTCTGTTCCCTCAATCGGCTTGTTGTGCTCGTCCACCTGTGCGAGAGTGATGCCCTCCACACGCTCCCTGCCCTTTATATCAACCACTGTGTGGCTGAGCTTAAGCGGGATTTTAAAATCATCCAGGCACTGCACGATATTACGCTTCAAGCCTCCCGAATACGGCATGAGCTCTGCAACCACCTGCACCTTGGCACCCTCTAAGGTCATTCTCCTAGCCATGATAAGACCAATGTCTCCTGAACCGAGTATTACTACCTTTCGTCCCGGCATGTAGCCCTCTATATTCACCAGTCTCTGAGCTGTGCCAGCCGAGAAAATTCCTGCCGGTCTGTAGCCGGGTATGTTAAGAGCACCTCTTGCTCTCTCCCTGCAGCCCATCGCAAGTATTACGGTCTTTGCAGCGATATGGAAAAGTCCGTCTGTGCGGTTCATAGCTGTAACTATTTTATCGTTTGCCTCATCTTTTATCTTTACATCATGCCTGTCATCTGCCCCGTTTTTAAACTCGTCACCGGTTGAGATATCCATGACCATCGTATTGAGCCTGTACTCTATGCCAAGCTCTTTAACCTCTTTGATAAATCTGCCGGCATATTCAGGGCCTGTGAGTTCCTCCTTAAAGGTGTGCAGGCCAAAGCCGTTGTGTATACACTGATTTAAGATACCGCCAAGCTCACAGTCTCTTTCCAGTATAAGTATTTTATCTATTTTATTTTTCTTAGCGGAAGCTGCTGCCGCAAGACCTGCCGGGCCTCCTCCTACTATCACAATATCGTAAAAATCCATATTGTCCCCCTATCCGCGATTCTTGCTCATTCCAACAACTATCTTTGACTTTCCACCGCTTTTAGTGATGTCAAGCTGCGAAATTCCCTTCTCTCTGGCGATAATCTCCATAGTTCTCGGAGAACAAAAGCCTGCCTGACATCTGCCCATTCCGGCTCTGGTGCGTCTCTTCACACCATCAAGTGACTTTGCGCCCAGTGGTCTGTTTACCGCATCCATTATCTCGCCCTCCGTAATCATCTCACAGCGGCAGATTATATTACCATACTCAGGCTTTTCCTTTATCAGCTTTTTATACTCATCCTCTGAAAGCTTCTTTGGATTTAAAATACCTTTTCTTGTCTCAATGAAGTCCGCATTTTTAGAAGGATTAAAAAGCCCCTCAACTATTGCTGCCACTCTCTCACCGATAGCCGGCGCACTTGATAAGCCCGGTGACTCTATACCTGCGCAGTCAACAAAATACGGTGCGTCTGAAAGCTCCTCGATGATAAACTCATGTCCGTCTTCATGTGCACGGTTTCCTGCAAACGATGTTATGACCTGACGCATAGGAAGTGACGGCACCGAACTTGTGCCGGATATCACAACATGCTCTAAGCCTGCTCTCGTTGTATTTGTACCATCCTTGTCCTCATGGTCATCTGCTGTAGGTCCGATTAAAATATTTCCGTGTACTGTCGGAGTTACAAGCACGCCTTTGCCGTATTTGCCCGGGAGCTGGAAAATAGTCTTGTCAACTATACCTCCCGCAGCCCTGTCTAAAAGCTCGTACTCTCCGCGCCTTGGTGTAATATGTATTTTGTTTTCACTTACCATGTTGTGGAACACATCAGCATATACACCGGCTGCATTCACAACGCAGCGTGCATGAATTTTGCCATTTTGAGTAATGAGAATATAGCCTGTCTGCTCCTTTTGTATTGCCTTCACCTCGGTGTTAAATAAAAACTCCACACCGTTTGCTGCCGCATTCTCAGCAAATGCGATATTCATGCCAAACGGACATACAATGCCTCCTGTCGGGCAGTAAATAGCTGCCACAACTTCATCAGACAGCTTCGGCTCCATCTCATGTACTTCGCCTGCATCAAGAATTTCAAGTCCCGGCACCCCGTTTGCAATCCCCTGATTATAAAGCTCCTTAAGCCTTGGCATATCGTCATCGCTAAAGCACACTATCAGTGAGCCGTTTCTTCTAAACTCAAAATCAAGCTTCTTCGAAAGCTCATCCATCATCTCATTTCCACGGATATTCATCTGTGCCATAAGTGTACCGGTCTTACAGTCAATTCCGGAATGGACAATAGCACTGTTTGCCTTTGAAGTGCCACAGCACACGTCCTCCTCCTTTTCCACCACACAGATGGACAGGTTATATTTCGAAAGCTCTCTGGCACAGGCACTTCCCGATACTCCCGCTCCTATAATTACTACATCATACATGTTATTTTCTCCTACCAATTTTCATTGTATATTTTTACTTCCTATACCACTAAGTTCACTCAAATAAGCTCATTTAAAACAATGCAAGCATCAGCTATTATTCATCCTTTGCCCAGTTAAATGCGCATGCAACGGCCTTTTTCCACATTTTAAGCTTCTTTTTTCTCAAATCAGCCTCTATCTCCGGCTCAAACATACGGTCAATAGCCCAGTTTCTCTTTATATCATCCATGCTTTCCCAGTAGCCCACTGCAAGCCCTGCGAGGTACGCTGCGCCCATGGCTGTTGTCTCCACGCACACAGGCCTGTTGACCGGTGCATTGCTGATATCAGCCTGCATCTGCATGAGCAGATTATTGGCACTGGCGCCGCCGTCCACCTTAAGCGATGTGAGATTGATGCCCGAATCAGCCTTCATTGCCTCAAGCACATCATTTACCTGAAATGCCATTGATTCAAGAGTTGCCCTTATGACATGGTACTTGTTTACACCTCTCGTAAGCCCCACAATGGTTCCTCTGGCATACTGGTCCCAGTACGGTGCTCCAAGCCCTGTAAATGCCGGCACCACGTAGCAGCCGTTTGTGTCTTTTACCTTTCTCGCCATGTATTCTGAATCTGTTGAGGAATCGATAAATTTCATCTCATCGCGCAGCCACTGGATTGAGGCTCCTGCCACAAATATTGAGCCCTCCAACGCATATACCACCTTGCCTTCTATGCCCCAGGCTATAGTGGTAACAAGTCCGTTCTTTGAGGATACAGGCATCTCACCTGTGTTCATCAGCAGAAAACAGCCTGTACCGTATGTATTTTTGGCTTCTCCTGCCCTAAAGCAGGTCTGGCCAAAAAGCGCAGCCTGCTGGTCCCCTGCCGCACCCGCGATAGGAATCGGGCCCCCGAAAAACACAGGATTCACCTCACCATATACACAGCTTGACGGCATTGGCTTTGGAAGCATGCTTTTTGGTATATCAAGCTCCTTAAGTATCTCATCATCCCACTTTAAGGTATTTATATTAAACATCATGGTTCTTGAAGCATTGGAATAATCCGTGACATGCACCTGTCCCTGAGTGAGCTTCCATATAAGCCATGTCTCGACTGTTCCAAACAAAAGCTCGCCTCTTTCGGCTCTCTCCCTCACTCCCGGCACATTGTCAAGGAGCCACTTAAGCTTAGTTGCCGAAAAATAAGCATCTATCACAAGCCCTGTCTTTTTTCTGAAGGTCCCGGTAAGCCCCTTTTCCTTCAGTGAATCCGCATACTCTGCCGTGCGCCTGCACTGCCATACTATCGCGTGATAAACCGGCTCACCTGTATTTTTGTCCCATACAATTGTGGTCTCTCTCTGGTTAGTAATGCCTATCGCACATATGTCGGCTGCCGTAGCCTGGATATTGGCCATTGCCTCCTTTGCCACCTCAAGCTGTGTGGCCCAGATTTCCTCTGCATCATGCTCCACCCAGCCCGGCTTTGGAAAAAACTGCGTAAATTCCTTCTGTGCCACACTGCACATCTCGCCCTTCTCATTGAAAAGTATACATCTGTTGCTGGTCGTGCCCGCATCTAATGCCATAATATACTTTGCCATGTAAAAATCCTCCAACTCTCTATATTTCCAGCTTTTTTCCTTCTATCCTGCTACAGTTCTTCCTCTACCATGCTCTTCTCTCTGTTGAACGCATCATAGATACATGGAATTACGATAAGCGTAAGGATGGTTCCGTATACGAGACCTCCTATTATTGCGATTGCCATCGGCCTTATCATATCTGAGCCATCTCCGATACCTATCGCCGATGTAAACATTGCAAGTATGGTAGTCATCGCTGTCATCAGTATTGGACGAAGCCTTGTACGGCCTGCGTCTATGATTGCCTCATGCTTGCTCATGCCCTCTCTCCTGGCCTGATTGATGTAATCAATGAGCACGATTCCATTATTTACAATGAGGCCTGCCAGCATGATAAAGCCAAGCATTGATATGATTCCGAGCTCATTTCCCGTGATGAAAAGAGCTATAAAGCCTCCTGTAAACGCAAGAGGTATACAGAACATGATAATAAATGGTGAAAGCAATGACTGGAACTGCGCCACCATGATAAGATAGATAAATATCACTGCAAGCACAAGCATAAGTCCAAGCTGACTCATTGACTCATTTATTGTCTCATCCTCGCCCTCCATGTCTATTGAATAGCCATCAGGAATGCTAAGTTTATCAATTTTTGATTTAATTTTATTGCTTAGTAATGTTACATTATGGTTTTCATCAACCGCACCTGATACTGTAATATATCTTGTCTGCGCATCTCGATGAATGGTACTCAGTGTCTGTTCCTGCGAAATAGTGCAGATATCACTGAGCGGAATCTCCTTTTCACTGCCATCATTATCCTTATAGGTAAATGTAAGGTTTTTGATGTCGTCCACAGTCACATCAGACTGCTCTGCGGATTGTAAGTATACCTCATAGTCCTTTATATCGGTCGTAATGGTTGTTGCGCTCTTTTGAGATGATATCTCACCGGATACGAGCTGGTATACCTGAGCCACCGTATAGCCATACTTTGCTGCTTTTTCCTTATCCACAGTTATCTTAAGCTCATTGATTGTATCTCCAAGACCGTCATCTATATCTGTCACGCCCTTTGTATCCTTAAGGATATCTGCCACATCACCTGCAAGCTTCTGCAGCTTGTCTATATCATTACCCTTAATCCTGACAGAGAGACCACTTCCGAAAAACTCTGATGAGTCCATAGCCTGTGAAGATGCTGTTACCTTGCAGTCCAGATTCTTTGTGCGTTTTTCAATTTCATCTATTACCTTATCCGATGAAACATCCGACTTCTCATCAAGCAATATATACATGCTCACGCTGTCGCTTCCTGAGCTCATCAGGTTCATGGTCGAGCTGCCGCCTGCTGTAGCTCCTATTGTGTCTATGCCCTTTATATCAGATATTTTGTCCATGACCTTATCAGACAGCTCTGTAAGCTGCTTGAAGTCAAGCTTTTCGTCATCCTTTGCCTCTATGGTAAGTGAAATCTGATTTGACTCCATGTCCATATCCATAAATGTCATTCCCCTTGACATGCAAAGTGCGCCACTGCCGACTAAAAGCACTACTGCCGCAATAAATACCACCGGCTTAAATCTAAGACATGTGCCGAGCACATTTCCATACCAGTCCTTAAAACGGTCAAACCATGGATGCTTTATATCCTTCGTCTTTTTGAGCATGCCTGAAGCAATTGCCGGTACAAATGTGAGTGCCACAACAAGAGACGCCATAAGAGTAAACGCTACCGTAAGTGCCAGGTCTACAAAGAGCTGTCTCGTGATTCCATCAGTAAAAATGATTGGCGCATACACACTTACCGTGGTAAGTGTAGATGCAAAAATGGCTCCTGCCACCTGATTTGCACCCTCAACAGCCGCCTTCTTTACCGAATATCCCTCTCCCCTTAATCTGTAGATATTCTCGATTACTACGATTGAATTATCCACCAGCATTCCTATTCCAAGCACAAGTCCCGACATTGAAATGATATTTAAGGTGATATCCGTAAAATACATAAGCACCACTGCCACAATAACCGATAGCGGTATAGATGCTGCGATAACAAGTGTTGGCTTTATATCCTTTAAGAACAAGAGCAATACGAAAATGGCAAGTATTGCTCCCACTATCATATTCTGCATCACACTTTTTACAACCATGTCGATGTATACACCCTGATTCATGAGCACCGTGGTGTGTAATCCGTCATTTTCCTTTTCCAGCGAATCAAGCTTGTCTAAAAGACGGTCTGTGACGTCTCCTGTAGAGTAGCCGGTCTGCTTCTCCATGGAGAGCATTATTCCGGGATTACCGTTGACTATCGCATATGTCTCATCCGAGTTGTCAGTCATCTCAACATCTGCCACATCACCTACATGAATAGAAGCTATTCCATCAAGCTTCATATCCATGAGCACAAGATTTGTTAAATCATCAATTGATTTTATCTCATCTCCCACCTGTACTATGTACTGTGTGCCGTTTAAATCATTTACATAGCCTGCAGGCATATCAAAATTCTGAGCGACGAGCAGCTGCGAGAGAGAGTCAATTGTTAAAACTGCATTTAAGTTTGACTTATCAAGTGCATCATCCTTACTCTTTTCAAGCTCCTTCTTTGAGCTGTCAAGAGATGCCGCTGCTGTTGCAAGCTGTGCCGACCGCTGTCCTATGCTTATCGAGCTAATGGCTGCCTGACTGTTTAGATTATCATAGGCATCTAAAAGCGCTGTCTCTCCTTGTGCTATCTTGTCAAGCCCGCTTTGGCACTGCTCTATACCTGTATTCACCTGAATGAGAGTCTGTGCTATCGCTGACGCTGCCGCAGGCAGATCATCTGCTGTGTTTACGGTGATTCCAAGCGCCGAGAGTCCTGAAAACTGTGTTGCAATCTGCTTATCAACCTGCTCAAGCTGCGCTTTGAGTGCTGTGCCCGCTTCACCCGGTGCATTTGCGCCCTCTTTGAGTGACGGAATTGTCTTTGTATATGTATCACTATTCATGAAGTCTGAAAGAGCTGACTGAATTGTTTCAAGCTGGCTCTTCTGCTCATTTAAGCTTGCAAGAATACTCTCTAGCTGAGTCTTCTGCTCTGCAAGCTTTGCCTTTTGCTCCTTTAGCGTATCCACTCCCGCGCTCATCTGATCCGATGCAGATGTGATTGCGTTTTGTCCGCTCTCTATCTTTGCGCTTGCATCATCCATCTGACTTTTTGCATCGTCAAATTTCTTTGAAACGGCATTTTTTATTTTCTCATTGAGCGCATCTATCTTGGTCTGATTCATCGTGACCTGTATCTGCTCGGTGAGCTCACCTGTTGCAGTCACTGATGCGACTCCCTCTGTACTCTCAATTGCAGGCTTAAGTGTGTTTTCCACAAAGTCGGTGATTTCCGACTTGCTTTTCCCATCCATATCCACAGCAGTCATCATGATTGGAAGCATGTCCGGATTTATCTTCATAATGGTCGGAGTACCCACTCCATCCTTCCAGCCAGCCTTGACCTGATCTATTTTCTGCTGCATCTCTATCACTACAGAATCCATGTTGGCATTCTGCTCATACTCGCATGTCACCAGAGAATAGCTGTTATATGACATTGAGCTTACGTTTTTGATATTGGACGTAGTTGCCATAGCTGCTTCAAGCGGCGCGGTGACATCGCTCTCCACCTCCTGTGGACTTGCTCCCATATCTGTTGTCACGATAAGTGCATACTGAAAGCTCATATCCGGCAGCAGATCTGTCGTCATCCTGCCAAGTGATACAACACCGAGTACTATTACCAGCAGTACTCCTACAAGTACAGTAAAAGGCTTTTTTACACTATATCTTGATATCATCTGACCCCTCCTTTTTCTTTTCTTTGATAATGTCCTGCATTAGTTTGATAAACAATGTGATTACTGCGATTTTCACAATAAATTTAATTCGCTTTTATACTTTTATTATACAATGTGGCGGATTGCAACTCAATTGGTTTATACTTTTTTAACTTTTTCTACAAAACCTTTGCCAAAAAGTTCTGCAGACGCTCACTCTGTGGATGTTCAAAAATCTGCTCCGGCGTATTTTCTTCCACAATAGTCCCTGCATCCATAAAGACTACACGAC
>ERZ1026850.600-NODE-600-length-21795-cov-11.596320_pt1 | contig 21795 bp, 25 predicted proteins | sample MGYA00380155_ERZ1026850 | MGnify/ENA primary metagenome ERZ1026850 (study PRJEB33269, sample SAMEA4719791) | human gut metagenome | biome: human-associated habitat; feature: organic feature; material: feces | place: Cameroon | collected 2013-10 ... | reverse complement strand
AGACTTACCTCGATTTTCGATGGATCATACCGATCCGGATTCGTGAGCGAATCGGAAAAGATGGTCTGGCCGTCATTCTCGGCGTAACAAAATCCACGATTGAGCGAAATGTGCTGGAGCCGATGCGGAACCTGTATGGCGATATGCTTGTCGGAACAATCTCCAGCGACAACACAGCGTGGATTTTCGGGGAAAGGTGCTATTGCCTCGGTGCGGAAAAGGTTTCTCAGGTGTCAAAGATCCGCGGCGCGTCGATTAAATATTGCTATGGGGACGAAGTAGCTGATTGGTCGGAAGAAGTATTCGCGCTGCTGAAAAGCCGCCTTGACAAAGAGTATTCTTGCTTTGATGGGACGTTCAATCCCCAATATCCCGATCACTGGCTGAAAAAATTCCTCGATAGCAACGCGGATATTTTCAGCCAGACATATACGATCGACGACAATCCGTTCCTGCCGGAATCTTTTAAAGAAAATCTGAAAAAAGAATACGAAGGGACGGTTTATTACGACCGATACATTCTCGGCCTCTGGGTACGTGCCGAAGGCCTCGTATACCCGATGTTCGACCGCGAACGCAACGTCGCAAGTGAGCGGGGCGGGCCGGGGCGGTACTGGATATCATCGGACTACGGCACACAGAACCCTACCGTCTTTGCATTGTGGCGGGAATATGGCGGCAAGGCCGTCATGGAGAAAGAATATTACCACAGCGGGCGCGAGAGCGGGCGGCAGAAGACTGATGAAGAATATTATCAGGATTTAGAGGCATTCGCGGACGGATACCGCATTGAGCGTGTCGTGCTCGACCCATCGGCAGCGTCCTTTGCCGAGTGCATCCGGCGGCACGGAAAGTTTTCTGTATGGAAAGCAAACAACGCCGTGCTGGACGGCATTCGCTTCACGGGGGCCTGCATCAAAAGCGGCATAATCAAATTCCATGAGAGTTGCAAAAACGCGTTTCGGGAATTTGGCCTTTATAGCTGGGACAAAGACGCAGGCGAAGACCGCGTGATAAAAGAAAACGACCATTGCATGGACGCGATTCGATATTTCTGCATGACCGTTTTGAGGAGAGAAATCAAGAAATGAGCTTTTTGACAAACATTCGGGGATGGTTCCGGAATATGCTTTTCCCGCAGGCGGTGGCCGAGCGGGAATTCGGCGTATCTCCGGCAGTCAGCCCGAAGATGGAGCAGAATATAAGCCTCTGGTACGCGATGTTTATTGGAAATCCACCCTGGCAGACGTGCGATGTCATTGCTGTCGGGCTTCCGGCGGCGATCTGCCGGGAGATCGCGCGACCGACGCTTGCCGAGCTGACGGCCAACATCACCGGCAGCGCCCGTGCGGATTATCTGAAAGACTGCTTTGAGCGGGCGGAAGAGAATTTTCACAGCGCCTTAGAGCTGGGACTTGCGCTCGGCGGTGTGGCATTTAAGCCGTATATCTACGGCGAGCAACTGCTGGTCGACGTGACCGGCGCGGCGGCGTTCCAGCCGACGAAATTTGATCCTGCCGGGCGCTGCATCGGCGGCGTCTTCCGGGATAAGCCCGCGAAGGTGGGCGGGAAATATTATATCCGCCTCGAATCGCACGAGCTGGACGGCACGACATACACGATCCGCAATAAAGCGTATTACAGCGACGCTTCCGGCACAGTCGGCGCAGAAGCGCCCCTGAACGCCGTCCCGGAATGGGCGGACATTCAGCCGGAGATCACGATCCAGAATATGAGCGGGCCGCTCTTCGCGTACTTCCGCCCGCCTGCGGCCAACACAACGGACGCAAACAGCCCCTGCGGAATGTCCGTCTACGGAGACGCGGCTACTGTGCAGCTGATCAAGCAGGCCGATGAGCAGTGGGAGCGCCTGCGCTGGGAATATCGCTCCAGTGAGCGCAAAGTCCTGATGGATGGAACGAGCTCGACTGCGGACATCTTCAACAAGCGTATGTTCGAGCTTGGGCCATTCTCCCCGTCCGGAGAATTCTTTCAGTACATCGAGCCGCAGATCCGCGACGAAGCAATCTACCGAGGTTTCCAGAATACGCTCCGCCGTATCGAGTTCAACGTCGGATTAGCTTATGGAGATATTTCCGACCCGCAGACCATCGAGAAGACGGCGACGGAGATCCGCAACAGCAAGCAGCGCAAATATGTGCTGATCGACAGCATCCAGACGGCGCTTGAGCACACGTTTGACAGCCTGCTCTATGCGCTCGATACATACGCAACACTCTATAACCTCGCGCCTGCCGGGACGTACAACGCCGATTACAGTTGGGGCGATTCCATCCTTGACGACGCTGAGAAGAAGGAACAAGAGCGGGCAAACGACCGACTTGACCTCGCTGACGGAATTCTGAACCACTGGGAATACCGCGCAAAATGGTACGGCGAGGACGAGGCGACCGCAAAGGCGGCGCTGCCAAAGATGCAGGACATGGTAACGGAACAGCAACAGGAGGTAGAGTAATGGGCGGTAGAGGTGGAGCCGGTGGCGGCATTGCCACTACGAAGAATAATATTCGCACGGTGCAAGGAGTTTCTGTCGGCTCTCGGCTTTTTGCAAAAGAAAGCGATGTCGCCAAGCTTTCGCAAAATACTGTCTGGATTGAAAACACAAGCACGCCGCACGCTATTTTGAAAAACAGTCAAGGAACGGTTCAGGTGCAAGGTAATAAAAAGGACAAATACGGCATCCTCGAAAATGTGAATACCGCCGTTGTGCATCTTAGCGGCGTTGACCGAAGCACACCAAAAAGGGAAGTCACCAAGTTAAACAAGCAACTTAACGAAATACGCTCACGGGGTTTTGATGTCCAAAGAATTAGCGTGGGCGAATATGAAAGCGTTGCTTACATAAAACGAAAGCTATTCACAAGGGCTTTTTAACAATTTTCCATGATAAACTTTGAAAATTTGGACAAGTTCATGTTCTCCGGTGTCGGAAAGTACGGTATACCGCAGATTGAGCCGGTCGATGCGTACCCTCATGGCGAGTTTATCCCCGTGAATTACCATTACACAGCAAAGGACACGAAAAGCAAAATCGTGCATTTCTTCGTGGACGATTATCAGTTTATCCGCCACTGGAACACACCGGACAAGTACATTCCGAAGCTGTTGCAGTTTGCAGCGGTATGCGCGCCTGATTTTTCCACATACACAGATATGCCGCTTGCAATGCAGATATACAATCACTATCGTAAACACTGGCTTGCGGCATACTGGCAACTCCACGGAATGACGGTTTATCCGACAATCTCATGGAGCGATGAGAATAGTTATGACTGGTGCTTTGACGGTGAACCTGTCGGCGGTGTTGTGGCGGTTTCCTCGGTGGGAACGCAGGCAAACGCTGAAAGCAAGCGCCTGTTCCTGCGCGGCTACGAAGAAATGATGAAACGGCTATCCCCGGAATGGGTGATCTTCTACGGCAGAGTGCCGGAAGAATGCGACTGGAATGTAATACGGGTAAAGCCGCATTACGACGATATTGTGAAACGGAGGAAAGCAAAATGGGAGGACGAGGGGGCGCAAGCGGAGCAGCGCCTAAAAACGAAAGCTTAATGCCGGACTATGTTAAGCATGCGATCGACGGCGACAACTATGTTGAGGTGCTTTATCGGGATTACAAAAATAGAGCCAACGGGTTTGAGTTAAATTATTATCGGGCCGTCCCGGGGACTTACGACAACGAGAAAAAGACTGTAAAGGTGGACCTTAAATCTCCGATAACGAAGGAACTATATAATACAATGCCTAAAAACGCGGCTGAAGAAGTTGGTCTTGAGCGAGACAGCCGAATTGGAATGGCAAGATCTATAGCGGATGCTATAAAAAATCAAGCTCAAAATGCAGTAAAAGAAAACAGAAAAATGAAAGACGTGCTACAAAAAGGCGTTCCGGAGTGGTTCAAACGAGCATATGCCATTGGGGAAGCAGCAGCACTTATGACATGGCACGGAGCACGGAACAGCACAGATCTTGAGAGAATGTTAAGAAAAAAGGCAAAAAGTAAATGAAATACCCATTTACTCCCGAACTGCTCGATGCGCTTCCTGAAGAACTCGCCGAACTATTCCGAGGGCTGGAAGATACACTGCTGGATGAAGTCTGTTCCCGGCTTAAAATTGCCGATCAGCTCAACGAAGTAACGGTTCAGGATATCCGGGCGCTGCGGTCGCACGGAATTGATCTCAAGAAGATCAGAAAGGCGATCCAGAAGACGGCGGACGTCAGCGAGGAAAAACTGAACAAGCTGCTCGACGATGTTGTGGAGCGCAACCAGCGCTATTACAACGACCTTATCACGCTGGCCGATGTGACGAAGCCTGAACGGCTGGTAGATGCTTCCGATATCGACGCGATCCGCAGGCAGACGCTCGGAGAATTCCGAAATCTGACGCAATCTTTGGGGTTTTTAGTGGACAATGGCCAGAGAATGCTTCCGCCTGCGCAAGCATATCAGTGGGCCCTAAATTCGTCAACGCTGCAAATTCAGAGCGGGGCGATCAGCTATAATCAGGCGATTGCCAACGCCGTCAAGCAGCTGGCAGAAAGCGGAATCAAAGTCGTAGACTATGAAAGCGGGCACACAGATCAAATCGACGTGGCCGCCCGCAGGGCCGTTATGACAGGTGTAGCGCAAATCTGCGACAAGTATTCCGACCAGTCGGCGGAATATCTGGATACCCGGTATTTTGAGATCACAGCCCACTCCGGCGCACGAGACAAGCCCGGCCCGTCCCCGTGGTCGAGCCATAAGGATTGGCAAGGGAAAATTTATTATAAAAGCGAAAACGGAGAGCCTGACCCGCTTGGGCAGTACAAGGATCTCGTGGAGACGACCGGCTACGGCTATGTAGACGGCCTGACCGGAGCAAATTGCCGCCACTACAAACACGCATTTCTCCCCGGCATTATGGAGCCTACCTATTCCGAAGAGCAGCTGGAGCACATCGACGACGGCCTCGGCTGTGAGTTCGACGGGAAGAAATATACTGCATATGAAGCAACCCAGATGCAAAGACGTCTCGAACGGTCGATTCGCAAACAGAAGCGTTTGAAAAACGCCTATAAAGCCTCCGGGCTTAAGGACGAAGAGACTGCCGCCGCAGCCAAGCTGCGCCGCCTGAACACGAAATACCATGATTTCAGCAAGGCCGCAGGGCTGCCGGAACAGCCGGAGAGAATGAAGGTGCTATATGATCGACGAAAAACTGAAAGCCGCCATTGAGCGGGCGCTTGCCGCCGGGTTCCGCGTTCAGCTGAAACGCATGAAGGATGGGACAGTCAAGGCGCAGATCATCAAGGCGGAAGAGCTGAAAAAATAATACAGATACCGCAGCGCAATCGAGCGCGCGGAATGGCACGATGAGCCAACTACTGAGGTTTTCTTAGTAGTTGGCTCTTTTTGTTTTATCAAATCTTGACCGGCCCGAAGTCGCTAAACTACGGGGCAGCAGCGGACGCGACCCGCGAGAACAAAGCGAAGCTGTGAAGGAGAACCTATGAAGCGAGATTTTTTGGAAGGGCTGGGGCTTGATAAGGATACCGTCGACAAGATCCTTGACGAGAACAGCCGGGACATTGGACGGGAGAAGCAGAAAGCGGATCAGGCCAGAGAAGACCTGAATGCCGCCCGGCAGCAGCTGACCGACCGCGACAAGGATATCGAAGACCTGCGGAAGTCCAGCGGAGACGCTGAGAATTTCCGAAAGCAGCTCGAAGACCTTCAGGGCCGGTACACCAAGGAAACCGAGGATTACAAGGCGCAGCTCGCAAGCCGCGACTACGCCGACGCCATGACCCGCGCGATCACGGCCAAGGGCGTCAAGTTCTCTTCCAAAGCCGCAGAGAAAGCCTACCTTGCAGACCTCAAGGAGAAACACCTTGAACTGAAAGACGGCGAGCTGACCGGCTTCGACGAGTGGCACAAGGCTCAGCTCGAAGCAGATCCGACTGCGTTTCAGGCAGATAAGCCCACGCCCACATTCGTCAAGCCCGTCGGCCAGGGCGGCGCACCGGCGGCAAAGAGCAAGGGCGCAATGTACGCGCAGCAGTTCAACGCGCAGTTTGCGCAGACACCAAACAAGGAGTGATTTGAAAAATGTCTATCGTTGTAAACACAAAAGCAGAAGTCAGGCCGAATTTCCTCGAAAGCGAAGTCGGCATCGTCCTGAAAACCCGTGAAATCCCCGCGTCGATGGGCGTACAGGACGGCAAATACAAGATCGTCAAGGCAGGCACGCCGTTCCCGTCCGACAATTCGAACGCCGTCGGCATCGTGTTTGAGGATATCGATGTGACGGACGGCAATATGCCCGGCTCCGTGATGGTCGCGGGCCGTGTGCTGGCAGACCGCCTGTCGCTGGCCTCCGCAGCAAAGACCGCGCTGTCCGGCAAGGGCTTCACATTTGTTGACGCGCCGGAGATCACGCGCGGCTATACCGTGACCTACGACAAAAACGACGGCAGCGGCACGCCGCCCGTCGACGAGAACGTCTACACAGAGGGCTCCTATGCCGACGTCTCGACCGAATACCCGCTGACCAAGAGCGGCAACACCCAGACCGGCTGGAGCACGTCTAAGGGCGGCGAAGCTGTTTCCAAGGTCGAAATGACCGGCAATGTGACCCTGTACCCCGTGTGGACTACGGCCTAAAGAAGGAGGAAAAACACCATGCCTGACATTCTTGAACTGATTTCCGACGCTGACCGTCTGGATTTCTCGCAGAACATTTCCATCGCACGCCCGGCGTACCTCGGCGACCGGCTGTTCCCGGACCAGAAGACCGAAAGCCTGAAAGCCGAGTACCTGCGCCTCGCAAACGGCGCACAGATCCCCACGATGGCGACCGTCCACGCCTTTGACACCGAGGCCGAGATCGCCACGCGCCCCGCGCTCGAAAAGACAGAGGTTGAGAAGCTGTTTATCAAGCGCAAGATCAACCAGTCCGAGCGGGTGCAGCTGCTCAACGAAAACGGCGTATATGCCGACAACGCAATCGTGAGCTATGTCTTCGACGATATGCGCCTGATGGCCGATGCGGTCAAGGTCAGAACCGAAGTTGCAAAGATGGAAGTTATCGCGACCGGCAAGATGACCATCAAGGAAAACAACCTCAACATGACCGTCGATTACGGCGTTCCGTCCGCGAACACCGGCTTCAAGATCGACTTCGGCGCAGATGCTGATATCGTCGGCCAGCTTCAGGCCATCGCGGATCAGGCGGCGGCCTCCGGCCACGCCCTGAGCGAAATGGTCGTCGGTACGAAGATCCTGCGCAAACTCGCGTCCAACAAGGGCATTCAGACCCTCGTATACGGTACGGTCGGCGCTGGTACATACGTCACCACCGAGAAGCTGCGCAGCCTCTTTACCGAGCTGTTCGGCTTCGGCCAGATCACGACCAACGACCAGCGCTATAAGGCGCAGGCCGCAAACGGCGCGGAAAAGACGTATCGCTTCTTCCCGGAGGACAAGGTTGCGTTCCTGTCCAACGGCACGGCCAATTCCTTCGGCGTCGGCCTGTGGGGCGTGACGCCGGAAGAAAAGGGCTATGGCCCGTACACCGACAAGAGCGCGCAGCAGTATATCACGATCACCCAGTGGGAAACGCCTGACCCGAAGACCACATGGACGAAGGCGAGCGGCCTGTTTATCCCGGTCGTGCCCGATCCTTACGGCCTGTTCATCGGCGCGGACGTAAGCAAGTAAATTCAAGCCTCCGCGCCTGCATGACGGGTGCGGAGGCTGACCGGAAGGAGGGCGCAGCATGATCTACGCCGATTACGAGTTTTATGCGACCGTGTACCGCGGGATAGCGCTGGATGAGGAGCAGTTCTGCGGCCTCGCCCGCAAAGCGTCGGCTTATGTCGATTACATCACCATGAGCCGCGCACGCTCCGCTGCCGGGGATAAGCTCGAAGCCGTCCAGAATTGCGTCTGTGCGCTGGCCGAGCTGGAGCGGGACGCTGGGAAGCTGGACAGCCTCGTCTACACGACCGACCGGCCTGTATCAAGCGAGACAGTAGGCGGCTGGTCACGCAGCTTCGGTTCACGCAATCTGTCGCAGGCGGATATGCAGCGGACAGAGACGCGCCGCCGGGAGATTGTGCTGGCGTACCTCGGGCCGACCGGATTACTCAAAGCAAGGGGGTATGGGCCGTGTCCATGTTCCCACACACCGTAACCATCTACAACGTCTCGCAGGAGACAGACCCGGCGACATTCAAGGATGTGGAGAAGACCTATATCACAGTCCTGCGCGACGTTCTGCTGGAAGCCTCCAAGGCGGCCAATGTCCGCCAGAGCGGGCTTGAGGGCGCGGATGCAGTGAATCTGTATATCCCGTTCTCCACGCCCGCTGTGGATGGCGTGACGGGCGCAGAAAAGCGCTATGTCGGCCCGCAGGAATTCTGGCGGGCAGCCGATAAAAGCGGCCTGTGGACGCTTTCCACGGACGGCAACGGCGGCACGACCTTTTTTATCAAAGGTGAAGTCGTAGAGCCGGACAAAACCGAGCAGACGCTAGAAATGCTCTATGACGACGTTTACAAGGTTACGAAGGTCGACCGGAAGGACTACGGCAGCGCCGACATGAGACACTTTGAGGTCGGAGGAGCCTGATATGCTGAAATTCAGCGTAAAAGCAGACGGATTTGACGAACTGCATGAGGCAATCGCGACAGCATGCACCAAAGCGGAGCACGCTGTTGCACTTCAGGCAAGAAAGGACACGGCCCCATATGTACCGTTCCTGACCGGATCCCTCGACCGCAGAACACAGGTCGAGGGAAACGCGATTATCTACCCCGGCCCATACGCGCGGTTCCTGTATTACGGAAAAGTCATGGTTGACCCGGAGACCGGAAGCACCTACGCGCCAAAGGGCGGGACAAAGGTGCTGACCGATAAAAACCTTGTGTTCAATACGTCCGGACACAATCAGGCACAATCGCACTGGTTCGAGGCGTCAAAGGCCGAAAATCTTGATAAATGGATCCGCGTGGCGGACAAGGCGGTGAAGAATGGACTCTGAAAAGCAAAAAAGGCTGGTATCTGCGGAGGAAGAACAGGATATCTCCCGGAAGATGATGATCTGGGCGAACTCCTTCTCGGATGACGATATGCCGGCCGCAGCGATCAACTATGAATTTCTCGCCGCCGACTCGGCGAGCATGGCCCTGTCGACGATTCAGGGCGCGTACATCACACGAAAATTCATCCTCGGCGGACATGAGGCGGAATATCAATTCAAGATCATCGCCCGTATCATCCCCGGCAGCAGCAACGACAAGCGCCTGAAATGCGACGCCATGCTCAACCGCTTCGGGGATTGGGCCATGCAGAACCCGCCGGATTTGGGCGACGGGATGCGCGTCCGGCGCATGGAAGCGGTCAGCCGTGCAGCTCTGTTCGCCCGGTACGAGGACGGCACGGAGGATCATCAAATTTTAATGAAACTGACATATGAGGTGATTTAACTATGGCAAATAAATACACAATCGCGGCAAAAACCGGCGAGAGCGCAGTCCGTGAAATGCTGATTACCGCTCTGGACACCAGCGACAGCACCACATCGAAGTGGTCGGCGATGGGCGTCAAGGTGACGGAGAGCTCCATCAACTACGATTGGGGGCAGGAAACGAAGAAGGACATTCTGGGGCACGTGTACACGAACGCACAGACACCAGAAATGACACAGAGCTTTTCCGGCAGTGAGATTGTAGGCGGTGACGACGTGATGAACCATCTGCTCAATCTTGCAGTCGTGGAGAAGGACCATGCCGCTCTGGTAAATCAGAAATGCCTGATCATCCACACATACCTGCAGGACTCCGCAGGGAAGTCGTTTGCAGAGCAGTATGACGCCTGCGCGGTGCTCGTCACGACAGACGGAGGCGAGGGCGGCGGCGTTCTTGCTTCGGACATTGAAGTGACATACGGCGGAAACAGGACAACAGGAACCGCAGCGCGCGGTTCGGATGGAACCATCACGTTCACGCCGGATTCGGATTAAGGAGGCTGCATAAATGCCTGAAATCAGATTTGAAACCGGTATCGTATCGTTCAAGCTGAACGATGCGGCAGAGGTCTCTTTCAACCCGACGGACAGCGCATTTGTTGAGCAGATCTTCAACACCTTTGACGAGCTGGACAGGAAGCAGGTGGCGTATAAGGCCGAAATCGAACACTGCGTGGACAAGAAGGAGATTTTCGCCATTGCCCGCCGCCGCGACGCGGAAATGCGGGATATGATCGACGGCCTGTTTGCCAAGCCTGTCTGCGCAGACCTGTTCGGCACTATGAACGTCTACGCGCTGGCCGACGGCCTGCCAGTATGGTGCAACCTCATGCTGGCCGTGATCGATCAGATCGACACGAGCTTCGCGGCAGAGCAGAAGAAGACCAACCCGAGGATTGCGAAATACACAGCAAAATGGAAAAAGTGATCTGGGCGCTGCCGACCACGGTCGACGTGAACGGCACAACGTATCCGATCCAATCTGATTACCGCGCAATCCTCGATATCCTCGTAGCCCTGACAGACAGGGAACTGGACGAGCGGGATAAGGCGGAAGCGGCGCTGACCATCTTCTATCCCGGCTTCGAAGAAATGCCCGTCAGCGACTATCAGGAAGCCCTGAACCAGTGCTTCCGCTTCATCGACCACGGGCAGGAGAACCGGGAGAAAAGAAAGCAGCCCGAGATCATGTCATGGGCGCAGGACTTTGATCTCTATATTGCGCCTATCAACCGAATCGCGGGCTGCGAGGTCAGGGCGCTGAAATACCTGCATTGGTATTCGTTTCTATCGTACTATCAAGAAATCGGAGATTGCCTGTATGCACAGGTGGTTTCTATCCGGGATAAAAAGGCCAGAGGGAAGAGCCTTGACAAACAGGAGAGGGATTTCTACCGGCGCAACCGGGATATCGTCGATCTGAAGACAACATACTCGGAGGCCGAAGCCGACCTGCTTGCCGCATGGGGCGTCGGGACAAAAAACAGCCGCCCCGGTTAAGGGGCGGCAGCGGGAAAAACTTATTTTTTATACTCGAAAATGATTTCGCTACCCCAGAAGCTTGGAGAGAATCGAATCTCGATCTCACTCCAATCCTGCGGCGCTTCATATCCGACGACACCTTTCATTTTCTTCCCGGCGGCAATCGTGCCGTCAAGCTGCGGCTCGTCGGAACTCATCATCGCGGTGAGGCTGAGGCTGGTTGTATAGCCATCAATGTAGCTTTCGAATGAAAGCATGGTGCTGGACGCAATATCGCGGGATGAATTGTTTTCGATCTCGAATTCGCACAGAACAAAGACCTTTCCATCATCCGGCGAGACGTAATTTTGGCCGGAATTCTCGGTAACACTGAGCAACGTGACCGCCACGCCGTCTAGGACGACCTGGTCCCCAACGCCAAATGTTTCAGGACCGGAATCGGATTGCTGCGGCGGCTGCTGCGAAGAAGAAACTGAGGTTCCGACCTTTTCCGGCTTGGAGGACGATCCGCAGGAAGCAAAGGCCGCGCCAATAAAGACGAAAAGACAGAGGAATACGATTAAAGCCGTCAGGCAACCGCTGGGACGTTTCGCCTGCTTCTTGGTTTTTAGCCCGCCAACAACGTCAACGCGGTTCGAGGCGTTGATTTTGATGGTAAAAAAAGCATTCTGTTGCTCTTCGGCAATGGTAAAGGATATGGTTTTATCCAGACGGCGATACCGGTAAAAAGAAAGTTCGTGCTGGCCCGGAGCGGCCACGGCTCGAAGTTCTTCACCGTTTTTCAGCGTGCCGACATCACAGCCATCCAATGCAACGCCGACGGTCAGGCCAGAACCGTAAAAAGAATTGTCCCGGCTGATTTGGATAATGCAATCACTCATATTTCTTCCCTCCTTACTTGGAAGATAACACAAATAATAACAAAAATCAACCGAAAAGGTGGTGAAAATATGGCGGATGGAAAAATTGTGATCGCCGTCGACGCGGACGCGAAAAAGGCGCAGAAGGAGCTTGATACGCTGTCCGCGAAAATCGACAAGATGGAAGCCAAGCTAAACGAGGATACCGGAACGCAGAGCGGGCTTAAAAAGGAGCTGGACGCTGCGCTTCAGTCCGCAAAGCAGACGGAAGACGCGCTGAAATCGCTCCGCTCGGAGGCTGACCGCCTAAAGGGCATCACGTCCGGAAACGCTTCGGCTAATCCAGCTGAGTACATAGACGCTTATTCTCGACAGGCGGAGGTTGCTGCGCAGATCAAAGAGCAGGAACAGCTGCTGGTGCAGCAAAACAAAACGGCGGAAAAGCTTGGGAGTCAATATGCAAAGATCACCGACAAGGTGATAAACCAGACTGCTGCGCTTGACGCTGCAAAGGCTAAAGCCGGAGAGCTGGTGCAGCAGATCACGAACGCCAGCGGAGCCTCGGCTAAAATGGCGGAGGTATCGGCGAGCGTCGAAAAGAGCATGAACAAATTCGGAAGAAGATTAAGCGGGGTACTAAGGAGCGCGCTGATCTTTACCGTCCTGTCCCGCGGCCTTTCGCAGCTGCGTAGCTGGCTCGGCGAGACAATCATGCAGAACGAAGCCGCCCGTGCATCTATTGCGCGACTGAAGGCCGCCCTTTTGACACTTGCGCAGCCGATCCTAGAAGTTGTGATCCCGGTTTTTGTGAAGTTAGTGAACATTTTAACCCAAGTCGTGACGGCAATCGCGAAGTTTTTCGGTATGCTCTCCGGAAAGAGCTGGGGCGCGCAGGTTTCAGCAGCAAAGGGCCTGAATACCGAAAAAGAAGCCCTTGAAGGGGTGGGCGCTGCCGCAGAAGACGCAAGCAAAAGCATGGCGGGCTTTGATGAAATCAACCAGATCACCAGTAATCAGGCGTCCGGCGGCGGGACGAGCGGAGCAGGCGCTTCGAGCGGGATCACGCCGGATTTCTCCAATCTGGATCTTGCCGAAGACAAACTGAACGACATTCTTGGCATTGTCGGGGCAATCGCCGCAGGGCTCCTTGCGTGGAAGATCGCCAGTATGTTTACCGACGACCTCGGCAAGGTCGGCGGCATCGCGCTCGCTGCGGCTGGCGCGTTCGCGCTCGTCTATTTCTGGCTGGATGCGTGGAACAACGGAATCGACATGACAAACTTCCTCGGTATGCTCGGCGGTCTTGCGGCGCTTGCGGGTGGACTCGCCCTTGCGTTTGGGCCGACCGCTGCGGCAATCGCTCTCGTGGTAGGTGGCCTTGCGATGTTAGTCGTCGGGATCAAAGATGTGATCGAAAACGGCTTTACGCTGGAAAACACACTGACAATCATCGCTGGACTGCTTGCCGCCGGTATCGGGATCAGCATCCTGACGGGTAGCTGGATTCCGCTGCTGATCGCCGCAATTGCATCGATCCTTGTTGCACTTGTCTCTTTTACAGGGCACGGCGAGGAGCTGATCAACGGACTGAAAGATGTTGTGTCCGGATTCGGAAAGTTTTTCAAGGGCATCTTTACCGGCGACATGAAACTTGCGTTAGAGGGTGCAAAGCAGATATGGAGCGGGCTGAAGCAGACGTGGAACGCCGTCGTAAATTCCATCAGGGACGCATGGAACGCGTTTGTCAATTGGTTAAAGCAAAAAAATCCGGCACTCGCCGCAATATTTGAGACAATTGGGAAAAAGTTTTCCGATCAGTACGAGGCGTGGAAAAAAATTCTGAAAGGCCTGATCACCTTTCTGACCGGTGTATTCACCGGAGATTGGAAGAAAGCGTGGAACGGCGTCCTTGACATTCTGAAAGGTGTCTGGAATCTCGTAATCGGCACAATAGAGGGCGGAATTAACTTCATCATCGACGGCATTAACCTACTGCTTTCGGCGCTGAATAAAATTCATTTCGAGATTCCGGATGGTGTACCGCTGGTTGGCGGGAAAACCATTGGAATCAACATTCCGCCAGTGTCGCGCGTCCAGCTCCCTCGTCTCGCCTCCGGCGCGGTCATCCCGCCAAACCGGGAATTCATGGCCGTCCTCGGCGACCAGAAGAGCGGGACGAACATCGAGACGCCGCTTTCCACGATGGTGCAGGCATTCAAACAGGCCATGACCGAGACCGGCGTAGCGGGAAGCAGACAAATGACGGTTATCTTCCAGCTTGACCGGCGTGAGCTTGGCCGCACGATCTATCAGCTGAACAACGAAGAGACGCAGCGCGTCGGCGTGAAGCTTGCGGGGGTGAAGACATGAGAAGCGCACTGAGCCTTGACGGCAAAGCGTATTTCAATCTTCACGTCGTGAGCTGCAAGCGGTCGTTCTCCGTCCTAGACGGCGACAATGCCGGGCGCGTTATGACCGGCGCGATGACCCGTGATATTATCGGCACGTATTACAACTACAGCCTTGAAATTGATCCCGTATCGTCAGACCCGGAGGAATACGATGATTTTTATGAGAGCATTTCTGCCCCGGTCGACAGCCACGTGCTGACCGTCCCATATGCGCAGGGGACTATGACCTTTGACGCCTATGTAGCAAACGGCGACGATGAGCTCGCCGGGAGCTACGACGGGCGCAATGATTGGGGCAATCTGACGATCAATTTTGTCGCCATGAAGCCCAAGAGGACGCCGGTATGAGTGTACGCGTGATCTATGAGGACGTAGCGGTAGGCGCAGCAGCGGCGGCAAGCGTTGCAAGCACCGCTGCGCAGCCCTTCTCCGACCTTCCGGAACTGCCGTATGGCACAGAGTCGGTGATCGTCGCAACAAACGAGCTGAGCCAGTGGGTGCTGGACGGCTCCCGCCCGATCCTCACGACCGAGCGGGCGGCCTTCTGGTCTTCGGCTCCGAGCAAAGCGGACTGCACCTTTGACGCGAACCCGATGCTGACTATCACGCTGGACGGCACGTTCGCAAGCTCCGGCATTTACCTCTATTTTGACGGTGGCACCGGCGACTATTGCAGCGCCCTGACCATGACGTGGTACAACGGCGAGACAACCGTCGCGACGCAGGACTTCACGCCGGACGGCCAGAAGTATTTCTGCGCAAAGCCTGTCTCCGGATACAACAAACTCGTGATTGAGCTGAAAAAGACGAGCCTGCCGTACCGGTACGCGAAACTCAGACAGATCTTCTTCGGCATCGTCCGGGAATTCGAGCGGGAGGACCTGCGCAGCGTCAGCGTCACCGAGGGCGTCAGCGTGATTTCTGACGACGTGGAGATCAACACACTGGATTTCACGCTCGACAACTCGGATGATATAAACTTCATTTTTCAGGAGAAGCAGCCCGTAAGCGCCTACGACGGCGCAAAGCTGATCGGCGTGTTCTACATCAAGAGCTCGTCCCGGTCGAGCGCCCGGCTCTATGATGTCTCCTGCCAGGATGCGCTCGGCGTTCTGGACGATGAGCCTTTTGCGGCGGCAATCTATAGCGAGAAAAACGCAAAAGAGCTGATAAGCTCGATCCTCGGCACGCATTTCACGCTGGATTTTGACGCGGCGCTGGAGAACGAGACAGTAACTGGCTATATCCCAGACTGTACCAAGCGCGAGGCGCTTCAGCAGATCGTCTTTGCCCTGCGCGCGACCATAGATACAAGCGCGTCGCGCGGCGTGCGCGTCAGGAGGCTCACAGCGTCTTCGCCCGCCGATATTCCGCTTGAGCGGACATACACCGGCGGCAGCGTAGAAACGGCGGCAGTGGTCACGGAGGTGCGCGTGACGGCACATAGCTATTCGACGTCAGGCAGTGGGGAAAGCGTAGAGGTTGGCGGAACGACCTACTATCATACGACGTCGGTAACGTCCAAGACGAATCCGAACGCGACGACGCAGACCAAGCCGAACATCATTGAGGTGCGCGATGCGACGTTGGTAAACAGCGAAAACGTAGCCGCCATTGCGCAGCACATTTATGATTACTATATACGCCGCCAGACGCACAGCGTTAAAATTGTCATGGATAAGGAAGCACCCGGCGACTATGTGCGCACTACAACGCCGTGGGGGACCAAAATCACCGGCACGATCACCAGCATGAACATCCGTCTCAGCGGCATTGCAGCGGCGGACTGCGAAATTATAGGGACGTAAGCGCTGGAGAAAGGAAAACAAGCATGATCATTATTACCTGTAAAAAGGCATTCGCACAGGCAAACTGCCGCACGGCGTTTCTGACGGCGGGCATGAGCAGGGCCGAAACCGTGCGATTCGTCTTTTCGGACGATTGGTGCGGCCTTAGCAAAACGGCGGTATTTACTGACGGCGCGAAGACCGTCGACGTCCTGCCGCCCGGCTGGGACGGCGATACCGTCCCTATCCCGCACGAAATTCTAACCACGGCAGGAAGAACCGCCCGCGTCGGCGTGTACGGCACAAACGCCTCCGGCGTCGTCCTCCCGACCGTCTGGGCGACGCTCGGCAAGGTGCAGCCTGCGGCGGAGCCATCCGGCGACCCCTCGACTGACCCCACGCTCCCCGTCTGGGCGCAGCTGCAGGAGATCATCGGCGATCTCGCCGACCTCACAACCAAAGCCAAAGAGAATCTGGTAGCCGCGATCAACGAAGCGGCGAAAACCGGAAGCGGCGGCGCTGGCTCCATCGATCTGCGCACCGCAGACGGCTATATCCAGTATTCCAACGACGGCGGCGCGACGTGGGAAAACCTCATCGCCCTCGCCGATCTCAAGGGCGAAAAAGGCGATACCGGCGCGCCCGGCCCGCAGGGAGTGCCCGGCGAACAAGGCCCGCAGGGCGAAACAGGCCCCGCAGGCCCGCAGGGCGAAACAGGCCCCGCAGGACCGCAGGGCGAAACAGGCCCCGCAGGACCGCAGGGCGAAACCGGCCCCGCAGGCCCGCAGGGAAAAACCGGCCCGGCAGGCCAGGACGGCGCTCCCGGCAAAGACGGAAGCCCCGGCAAGGACGGAACCGACGGCGCGCCAGGGCAGGACGGCTTCAGCCCATCCGCCTCCGTAGCCGAAACAGCCACCGGCGCGACTATCACCATCACCGACAAAACCGGCACGACGACCGCCGAGGTCAAAAACGGCAAGGACGGCGCACCGGGAAAAGACGGCACGAACGGCAAGGATGGAGCACCCGGCGCAGACGGCGCACCCGGTACGCCCGGTACGAACGGAACCGACGGCAAAGACGGCACGACCTTCACCCCGTCCGTCTCCGCTGCGGGCGATCTGAGCTGGTCAAACGACGGCGGCAAGGCCAACCCCGCGCCCATCAACATCAAAGGCCCGCAGGGAGCGCCAGGCGCGGATTACACCCTCACCGACGCCGACAAAACCGAGATTGCGGCAGAGGCAGCCGCAGCTCTCGCCGGAACCTCCATCCCCGCCCCAGCTTCCGCCGCCGTGGGCCAGATCGTAAAGATCAAGGCCGTCGACGCGGCGGGCAAAATCACGCAGACAGAGGCGGTGGATATGCCGACGGGTAGCACGGCGCGTAGAATTTTCCCGGTAAATTTTAAAGCCGCAGAAACAACCAGAAGTTCACACGACTGTACTTTTATCGGAGACGAGATTGTATCCTTCTCAAAGCCGTCCGATGGAGGCTATGCCAGATATATCAACCCTCAAACGTGGGTAAGCCCACTACGCAGGAAAATCAATTTTACGGAGGCGGCGACGGGGAAAGAGCTGGAAATGAAGTCCACGGATTACAAGTTCGGCAAGCTCCTCGTCGGAAATGGACGGGCAATCAAAAGTGACGAAAGCTCTTACACCGATCAGGGCGCACGGCTCTATGTATTTCACAATGCGGCAAGCTGGAGGGATGATCCCGCAGCAGAAATCACGTTCGACAACTGCGGGGCGTATGACGTGATCGACATAAGCAGCCTTGGATACAAGGTGTACGGGTTCTGGGGTGGTGCAGCTGATACAGTTTTTGTATCATGTAATCTTTTCAACGATGTATACTTGATCCAGCTGGGCGCCGGGACAAATAACCTTGGAGCTGGAACATATTCTGCGGCAGGGGATGGCCGGTACAACGGCAGCTACAAAACGATTAGGCATTGGACGAATACCAATGACTACGGCGGGTTTGCCGCGCATGGAGGGCAATACTACAACGGCAGTTTGTATCTCGCTACAAATGATACAAGCAAATGCACCGTTTATCGATGCGAGCTGAAGGACGACGGGGCAATGGACTTCGATGAGCTAAACTTCGAGGCTTACATTCCGAGTTCCCCCAATACGTTGATGTACCGGTATATTGATGGTATGTGCATCAAGGACGGAACGCTCTACGCGCAGCCGCTGACCGTCGGAACCGTAAATAGCTCCAACTCAACAATCATGTTGGTTGCCGAGCTCACAGCATTTGGAGACAAGCTTCCGGATAACGGGAGCGCCGGGCAGGTGCTGACTAAGCAAACGGACGGCTCGGTCGCATGGAACACCCCGAGCGGCGGCAGCGGTGGTGGAATGGAGATCATTGCGTCGGGTGAATTGAGTGAGGCCGCGACACTGCTTGAAATCTCAACCGATAACGATGGAAACGCATTTGAGCTTACAGAAGCAGTTCTTTTCGTTGGAGGGGCGGTATCCGAAGCAAATACGGCAAACGGAAACATGACTCTTCGAACGAATATAAATTCAGCAGCAAAAGGCGGCGGTGGAACAATTATTGCTGGATTTTTCAGAAATGCAAGCCCCAAAAAATATCAAATCCACCTTGTTTGCGCGGGTGTGATTACAGGCACATCCTTCTATAACGGCAGTATGACGGGATATGTAAACGATCACTTTGATACGATTACGAAGATATTCCTTTTCGGCACGGATGCCAACGGAAAAACATTTGGAGCCGGAACAACTTATATCTTGAAAGGCGTGAAGAAATAGCGTGAAAATCAACGAAAACGGCATCTACAACGGCAACATGGAACTGCTGAGCGGCAAGTATTACACCCAGTCCGGCCAAACCTACCACTGCACCCGCGACACCGGCACGGCGGTCTTCCACCCGCTGTCCGAGCTGGTGGGGATTTATGTGGAGATCGTAACCATTACGTAAAGGAGAAGGATCATGGACACCAAAACCATCATCGTCACCCTCGTCACCGACCGGACGCAGGCGGACGTGGAGCGGGTGCGGGAGCTGGCGGCGAAGGGGTTCGCGGCCATGACGGCAGCCGAGCAGGCGGAATGGCTGGCCGGGATGAAGGGCGCGTATAACGCAAGCGACATGAACCGCGTGGGAACAGCCCTGAACTATCTGGCGGCGCGCCTCAGCTCGATCTGCGGCAAGAGCATCGCGTGGACGGCTAAAACCGATTGGGCCGTAACGGACATTATAACGGCCTCACAGGCTGAGACATACCGGCAGCAGATACAGACAATCCGCGACGCGCTTGCGTATCCTGCCGGGACGCCGGACGCGCCGCAGCTGGGCCGCCTGACCTACACCGGCGCAAATGATATCGAGCGCATCCTGACGATCTGCGAGGAACTGATCGTCAACGTTGCAAAATCTTTTCGCCACACCGGCGCGGCGGAGTGCGCCGCAGGAGGATTACTCACATGAAAGATAGGCAGCCAACACAGGTTTTATCCAACGGCGCGATCCGCTACGGCGTCTATAACGCCGACGGCACGCTCAACCACTACGAATACCTCAAGCGCGAGGACGCGCCCACCGTCGAGGGAACGCCTCTCAACAAGGCAAATCTCCTGTCCGATGCCACAGCCGCGAAGCTTTGGCCCAACGCCGACACAAGGCCGGAAGACCCGACGGTCAGCGAAGCGCTGGCTGAACTCAAGAAGGGAACGGCAAAAATAGGGGATATCCTAATGACGGCAAGGGCGAAGCCGTCAGACGCGTGGCTTCCGTGCGGCGGTCAGGATATTACACAGACAGAATACCCGGAACTGTTCTCCCTATTGAGATCCAAAGCAGGAAACGCAGACTGGACGACGCAGGACGTAACCGGTATTGACGCAGATACTAAATTTCTGCGCTACGTCAACGGCAAGTGGTTTGCCTTCAGACAAGGAAGCGTAGATAGTTATTCCGGGGGAGAATCGGGGCCACTATATGTTTATGTGTCTGAGGATACACATACATGGACTAAGCACACGGTTCGCTATGGGCCGGTTTATGGCTCGAGAGTAGGCACTACCATCCTGAGATCCATAACTATGTGCTACCACCCCATAAAGAATGAGTATTATCTAGCTACAAACTGGACTGTAACTTCGAGTTCTGGCAGCTCGATTGCGAGTTATGACTACTGGCTCAGCGCAGATTTTACACAGCTAACGCAGATAAACGCTGCAAGTGGCTTAGATTCGATGCCCACCAATAGCACAGAGGGGAGCAAGCGATCCATATGGGTACGCCCGGACGGCAGTATGTGGAATTGCGCTATAACGTATTACCGAACTGGATCGCCAACAACAACCGCTAATCCTTTGAGATACAGTGTATATGGTGGTGCATCTGTGTCTACGGATTACGGTGTGACATGGTCAGGCGTTACCTCATATTCAACTTTATCAGGCGCAGACTATGACGCAGACTCAGATCAATTTCTATTTATGTATGGCAGATCGGCTTATGTTGGGCAGAGACTCGGAGAGCTGGACACGGCAACGAAAGTTGGAGAATTACCAACTTCGATCATGCCAGCCGCCAGCAATACATCTGGATACATATCGTACGTGTGCGCAAAAACAAACACAATCGTTGTTGTGTGGGGATATACGCGCATGAGCTATGCTTACTCTACGGATCGCGGGGCTACATGGCAGAGCGGGCCGACCGAAATTGTGGGAGGCTCGAATGCAAGATGGAGCGCACTGCAAACAGAATATGCATACAACTACGTAAACGGGTTATTGATTTTTTACGTAGAGACGTACACTGGATCGAGCTACGACAGCTGGACGCTCAGCATGTCAGATCCATCAGATCAAGCATATAGAACAGAGGGAGTAAACGGCGACGCGATTTCTGATGCCGGTATTGCAATGGACGCGCCGAAACTTCGAACGCAGGCAGATGGAACCACGGGCGGGTATGTTACCATTCGAGATTACAATTCGCTCGTAAAGGCATTACCTACAGTTATTCCAGATTCCAACAGCCATGCCTACATCAAAGCACTGGAGGAATAAGCCATGCGGGACAGAATCGGCACAAATAACCTTGCGAACGGCGCTGCCCGGTACGGCGTGTACGACGCGAGTGGGAACCGTCTGCGCTACGAATGGATTCGCCCGGAGGACGAGCCGCTGGAAGCAGGAACGCCGCTCAACAGGGAAACGCTGCTGTCAGCTGAGGCGGAAGCCGTTATATGGCCCGCGAGCGGGAAACCTGCGAATCCAACTGTGAATGATGCATTTGAAAAAATCACAGAGGCAAAGGAGGTCGGAGACATTTTAACAACCGTCCGCGTCCTTTCCACCCCGTGGCACGAATGCGACGGCTCGACGTTCTTGCAGACAGCGTACCCGGCCCTCTACGCCGTCCTCGGCGGCACAACGCTGCCGACGATCAGCTATTCCAGCGATACCACCACCTATATCAAAATGGCGGACGATTAGCCCGGCAAATAAAAGAGAAAGGTACAGAAAAATGGACACCAAAACCATCATCGTCACCCTCGTCTGCGCCGTGCTCGGCTCGTCCGCGCTGACGGCGGTCGTCAATGCCGTCGTCAGCGCGATACAGAAAAAGCGCGGCAAGGCCACATCGCAGGACACGCACCTAGCCGAGATCGACAAAAAGCTCGGGAAAATGCAGGAGCATCAGGACGAGCAGTATC
>ERZ1026850.599-NODE-599-length-21814-cov-19.178409_pt1 | contig 21814 bp, 45 predicted proteins | sample MGYA00380155_ERZ1026850 | MGnify/ENA primary metagenome ERZ1026850 (study PRJEB33269, sample SAMEA4719791) | human gut metagenome | biome: human-associated habitat; feature: organic feature; material: feces | place: Cameroon | collected 2013-10 ... | reverse complement strand
ATATAGTATAATGGTCTTATCCAAAAAAGATAAGACCATCCAAAAAAGACAGGAGAGATAAAAATAATGGAATACGAAGGAAGAAATTTTAAAATTGACCCTGCCGGAAGAATTACTTTGCCTTCTTATTTGCGAAAGAAGTATAAGTGGGAAGCTGGCAATTTTGTTGAATGTTGGACACATACTGATGAGGAAGGTAAAAAGTGGCTTTGCTTTACCAAAGCAGAGGAGGTAGAAAATGAGGATTAAAAAGCCAGTGGGTGTGCTAGGAAGTTTGGCTAAAGAAAGTCAAAGAAAAGCTACTATGGGAGCTACTACTGCGGTTTATGAATTAATGTGGGGAGAAAAGCCTAAAAGAAAGAAAAAGTGAGAGGGGTTGATGCCCCTCTTTTTTTTAGGCTTACCGTATTTGAAATTAAAATATGATTGCCGTGTTTTAAATTAAAATATGATTTGGTGATTTTTTGGGTCAGGGCAAAGCGTTTTATCAAAAAATAAAAATTTTTGTCCCGAAATATGCCCCCGCCCTATAGACACTTGTTCATCCCCTGCGGACACTGTCGCAAGTCATACCCCCATCAAAAGATTACAAAACGGTTACAAAAGTAACAGAAAAAAAGACAAAAAATGACAAAAAAAGTCATTGACAAAAAGCCTATCGCGTTGTATCATAGTGGCATACCAAACAGGACAGCACCGAGTGCAAGCTCAAAAATTTCTTCCAAAAATTTTTGGAAAAGGGCTTGACAAAACGGAAAAAGGTGCTATACTAAAGGTACAAAACGAAAGCACCCCAGCAGCAAAGAGGGTTGGGGGCATGAATGGTCGTGCAACTTGACAACTGAATTAGTGGGTTAATACTCCATGACAGGAAAGCAAGTATTTACAGTTTACACCCATATGCAAATTTTTTGATGAAAAGGAATTGATATTTTATGGAAAAGAAACTCATTATCGTGAACGTTGAAAAAGAAGCACCCGTGCGCGAAGCGAAGTGTTATGGCACTATGACCACAATGCACTCAAAATGGACGTTCAACAACGGGCTTGTAGTGTTCTTGACCTATCATAAAGTGAGCTACAACGATGATGCTTTGATGGGTCATACATACGTCTACATTTCTCCGCTTGCCAACTATTATGACAAGAGTTACTTTGACGTGAGAGACAGTCTCAAAATCGTCAAGAACGCCGCTGACGCATGGAAAAGATGTTGCAAGGATGGTTACAGGTGCGACATCAACTATGTCCTCTAACAATCATAGGGCGGGGGCGCACAACCCCCCGCCCGCAACTCAAGAAAGGAAAGATAACTATGATGAAACTGTATCATATCGCACTCACCGATGGAACTACCCTGGAAGTCCCCGCTGAGAGTGGCAAGGAAGCAATGCGCATTGCGCTTTATCCTGATGTTGAGGAAATGCGCTCCACGCCCATCAATGGAGAAATCCTGCTGAACTCCTATGAGGAAGACTACGATACCGCACTTGGCTCTGTCACCTACGTCATCAAGCATTGGGCAGACAAGGATGGTGTGTATTACACCGTAGAGACGCTCAATGTTGATGCAGAGACTGAACTCATCGATGATTCCAGCTATGATGACTTCGTAAGAAAGCTCTCTTGCCTGGATGGAAGCACTGGTTATAACTCCATCAAGGACGCTAAGGACGAAATCGCCTGGACGCTTGACCAAGCCGAAGAAATCTTCGAGAGTGCCACACGCATTCAAAACTTTGATGAAGATGCCGCATATGACGAATGGCATTGCAATCACTAACTAACTATAGGCAAGGGGCCAACAACCCCTTGCTAGTATATGGCGCTCACCGCCTTAGGGTAGAGAAAGGAAATTATTATGCCGACTACTGTTAAATCCATGTGGGATGGAACCCTCCCTGTTAAATCTCTAGCCTATGTCCTTGGTGATGATTGGACTTACCTCTATAGCGATAGCTGGAAAGGCGTTGAGTTTGATGTCCACGCCTGTATGAATGGCGAAGTTGTCGCAGTAGTTGACGCATTAAGCTACAACCCACCGAAAGAAAAAGATTTTGGGTGCTAAAATACCATTATCACGGAAAACTGAGAGGGGCAAAAAGCCCCTCTCCAATATAAGGAGGAACAATTATGGAAAACATTTTAAGAAACGTCAAGGCTTATGTCAACTCTCAATTGACTTTTTCCCTGCAACACCCAGAGAATACCAACGAATATATGCACAATGCCTATGGGGCTGTTGAGCTGGCTGTCTTGTGCCTGGATATTGAAACCGCTGTAGACCTGGGCAATTGGTGGAGCGAAGAAGTTATGCCTCTGTTCCATCAAAACTTCTAAATAGTGGGGGGCTTCGGCCCCCTTCTTTTTTTTATGCCCATGCGCAAATATAAAAAAATCGCCCGGCCTTTTTCGGGCGATTTCACGCGAAAAAGGCCGGAATTTCTAGTAGACGGCCTTATACATAAAAATCTAGCTCAATACCCCCATTGCCCTCTTAATCGAGCAGTTCCCAAAATTCAACTCAATTTTACTACCCTCTACTTAAACGTTTAAGATTTTTTCAATTTCTTTGAAAAATTTCAATTTTAGCGTTCTACCCTCATTATTATTTTTTTGAAAAGAGTTTTCACCAACTCTACTTTTTGAAAAAATTTTTCAACTACCTTCGCCGAACATTTGAGCTAAAACCAAAACCAAAAACCGCAAAGCCCTCTTGCGCCCTAATGTTTTAAATTCTTTTCAAAACTTTTTTAGCTTAAACGTTTAAGTTATTTTTAGTAAACTTCCATTGCACTTAAACGTTTAAGCTATGCCCCCTATTTTATTTTTAATTTTCCAAAAGCTACTTAAACGATTAAGATTTTACAAAAACTTTTAAACTCCGCCCCGACTTAAACGATTAAGTAAAATAAAAAGAACTAAACTTTGAAATGAAAACGTTTAAGGTTCCACTTTCATACAACTACAATTCAATACTATTCTTGTTCACTCTACGGCTCAATTTTGAACTTAAACGATTAAGTGCCCTCTAGACTACTAAAAAATGATGCCCTAATCGGTAACAATGTTTTAAAACACTGCTTTCAAAAGAAAAGACAAAAACGCTCTGCTCAACGCAAAAATTTTTCAATTTATTTTTCCAATACCCCTTGACAAGCATCCCGAAATGTGATATACTATAATGGGGAACAACCCGGAGAGTGAAAGCAATAGTTAGCCTATGCTAACCTAAAACAATGTTTTCAAACCTTTTCGCATAATTTTCCTTTTAGTCAAAATAAACAAAGATACCCCGGATATTTTGTGTATTTTTTGACTTGACAAAACCCTATGGTTAATGATATAATATCAACAATCAAGAGCGGTATTCACCAATAGCCCAACCTGTACCTGTAGAAGCAAAAAAAATCAATCAATAATACAGAAAGCCCTCTTGCACATTCCGCAAATAAATTTTTCAAAATCAAAATCAAAAATCAAAAAGGGGAATAACAAAAATGAAAAAGTCCATTCACAAAATCAACGTCCGCACCATTCGCAAGCTCAATGAAAATGATGGTTTGACACTTAAAAATGGAAAGAAAATTTCATATCTTTCTGGCTGGCAGGTTGCCGTGCGCGGTGATGTGTGCTATACCCCAGAGGAAACAATGAAGTATATTCGGGAGTTCAATGCCCAACTAAAAGGCAATGAACGCCGCGTTTATTCAATTGGTATTTGGGTATGGGAAGGGAAATATTATATTGATATTTCCAAACGTGTTCCCACCCGGACGATGGCCTTTGAGATTGGAAAACAATGTGAACAACTTTCAGTTTTCAATTGGAATAATGGAAAAGTAATTTTTATCAATGATTAAAACTTGCGGGGGAGCTAAAAACTCCCCCAACTTTTTATGATTTTTCTAAAAAAAATATAACATACAGAATAATAAAAAATAAAAGAAAAATCTTTTTCTTTTTTTATTGTATAATTCTTTTAGATTGAATGCTCATTTGATTTCTAAAAAAGAAAAATATCTTTCATTTCATTTTTCATTTGATATTTTTCATTTCATTTCTTGCGTGAACTTTTTCATTTCATTTTCAATTTTCTATTAGCAAATTCAAAACCATGTGATACGCCTGGCGCAGTTGACCAAGGTTTTTGCGTAGCCTCTCCTCTATGATAATATTTTATCACATCTTTGTCAAATTGTCAAGCACTTTTTTATCCCGAAACTAAAAAAAATTTTGTGCATTTTGCACAAAGAAAATTTTTCAAAAACCCCTTAACAAAAACCGCATTCTGTGCTATAATAAAATGGGGAAGAACCCGGGGAGAATAACCATTTAACCTACCTAACCAGTAGGTTTATAGGTATTTGTGCAAATTGACGAAATTAAATTTCTTAAAAAACTTGAATTATTCCGCAAACTCGACATTTTTACAACTTTACACATCAACTTAAACGTTTGCGCAATCCAAAAAGAGTTAAAAACGCAACTTTTTTAATAAATTTTCTTACTTGCTTTTTTATTAAAAATAGCTTATAATATAAATACAAAATCAAGGAAAGGAAATGATACAATGAGCTTTTGGAAATACATCCGGCGCAAAATTTGCCGCGCCATTTATTACGCGGACTACAAACCCGCGAATGGTAAAGACTGGAAAAAAGTCCTACTTGATAGTATGAGTGGCATTGCTATTGTGGTAGCTCTAATGATGTGGGCGGCATTTCTTCTCTTACATTTCTAAAAAAAATGCTTGACAAACAAGCCACCTTGTGCTATAATTAAGGTACAAAAAGGGAAAGGAAAATCCCAAACACCAGAAAGGCAATCATTATGAAAACTATCGTTAGTATCGATGAAATTGATTCCAGCATTGCCACTATGAAAACCGCAATGGCAAACCTGAAAAACGTATTCGGCATTGACCTTGAGCAAGTCAAGGAAGCTCCCGAAAAAGATGCAAGTCTTGAGTATCAAGGCTACACCGCTGAAAACCTGCGCGGGCTGATTGATTACATCAATGACCTGCACAAAACCCTTGACCTGGTAGAAGAACGCATCGATAATGCGCGCTATGACATGGAACACGCCATTGAGGAAGATTGAAAATCACCGGGGGCGGAAACGCCCCCACCCGAAAGAGAGGTAAATAAAAATAACAATGGAAAGACTGTGCGAACTGTTTAATGAGTTCCTGGAAGAAGAAATGAACGGACGAATGCCAACGGCTGAGGACATCAACGATTTTGCGGGCAAGGTTGCTTCCTGCTATGAAGAATACAATTATATTACGCAAATTTTAATGGATGCCATTGCATAAAAACCCTTGACAAATTGGGAACTATAGGTTATAATATCTATAGTTCCCAAAGGAACAGAAAGGAATTGACAATTTATGAAAAACGTAAATACCATGAGCATTGATGAAATTGAGAATGAGCTAAACATCCTTGAACACGCGGAACACCTGCAAAAGCATGAACAAGTTCGGTTTAATGCTCTAAACAGTGAGCTTGTGCGGCGTTATGAGGTTCAACCCCACCAGACCGCAAAAGAAAAGGAATGGGCAATGTATGCAGTGTTCCCCGACAAAAAACCCTATTTTGAGTTCCTTGTTGATTATATGACCGAAGCAAAAGCGAAAGAATATGCAAAAGCCCACGGCATTAAGAATTACGAATTGAGAGAGTTCTAACTAAAATAAAGGGGCTTAAAAACCCCTTTATCCTTTTAGATAGTCAAGTGATTGCCTGCGACAATCAAAAGACCATAGCAAATTGCACAGTTCAAGAAAGTTGAAAAAAGTGAATTGTGCAAATTGCCGAAGCTGCACGACCGGTCTTTTTCGGGCGCTTCTACGCGAAAAAGACCGGAATTTCTACTAGACAGCACTTTGCACAAAAATCGAGCAACAAATTTGTATATATCGCGCATATAAAAAAATCCCGATACTCCAAGCGGCTTTTTGTGCAAAATGACGAAACAAAAATGCTTGACATATAAAACAACCTATGCTATAATATCATTGTTCCTAAAGGGAACTAATAAAGGGCACAGCCCACAAAGGAGAAAATCAACTATGAATGCTGAAACCATCTTAAAAACTGCTAACCGCTATATGGAAAGCTGTCTTGAAGCAAGTAAAAAAACTGCCTCTAGTCCTTCCTCACTGAATAAAGAAACCATTGTAAATATTATCCAAAATTGTAATTCTTCTATGCTTGGAGCTTACTCCCTTGCCCACTGCCTCATCTATAAAAGCAGTGAAGATGAAGATGAAACGATGCCTTTCTTGAATGAACTTGAAGCTCTCTATTGCGACACTTATAAACCTGCTTTTGATAAACTGTTCCAGGAGGTAAAAGCAAAATGAATGCTCTTGTTAAGATTGTAAGCATTCTCAAAAGTGACCTCGACTACTGCGAAAAAGCTTCATACTTAACATATGAAGATATTGATATTTGGTATAATCATTCTCAAGGAATGATTAGAGCCGCTATTATCTTCTTAAAGGCTGAAAACCGCAAACAAGCCGCTTACTATCTAGTGAACTATTGTCATAGAAATATTTGGCCAAAATACGATAAACTACTTGACAAAGCCAAAAGAGTATGATATAATAGGGCTATCCAAAAAAGGATAGCCCAACCAAAAGAGAGGATTGATAATTATGATTAAGATGAATTCGGTATCTCGTCACGCAAGCAAGGAGCGCATTAACAGACTAACAATGCTTGTTGAAACATTAGGTCTTGATGATGAGGGCTTTATCCTTGAAACTCGTAATGACCTTGCGCATAACAACGGCACTACCTCTTGTTTAACCTCTACTGGAATTATTATTATTAAGAACACTGAAAACGGCAATCTTGTCACCGGGTATATGGCAACAGAAAGACAAGTCGTAGGGATGTATAGGTCTGCTGGATATAAGAGAGTTCCTGATAAGATTATGAAAACTGTGCGGCGGAATAATAAAAAGTATGCGTTTCTACTTGACATTAAAGACTAAATGAAAAAGGAGTGTATTTATTATGAAAGAATTAAATGAAATGACCGTTGAAGAACTCGATATTTTAAGCGGAAATCTTATTAAAGAAAAAGAAAGGCGTAAAAAGTTAGCTAAACAAACCTTTGATGAAAAATTTAGGGCACTTTCTAAAATCGAAGACGCTTTTGATGAATATTATGATAAGTTTAAAGAACTGCCTGTTGTTAAGTGTGAAGCATGTGACCCTATCCAAATGAATGTAACAGTTTCAAGTTATTGTGACATTCCATATTTATCTTTTTACCCTTTTTACCGTAAATAAATAAATTTTAAGAAGGTTAAGGTAGAATTAAAACCTTTACCTTCCTTCCCAAAAGATAAAGAAAAAAGTTGAAAAAAGAAAAGAAAAAGTATCTTTACTCAACTTCCAAGAATATTATACTACAAAAATTTTTTAAAGTCAAATCATAATTTTGCAATGAAAAATTTTTTAGTTTCATTTTGCATTTTCCCTTGACTTTTCGTTTCATTTTTGATATAATTGCTTTACAAAGGAGCGCAGACATTATGAAAAAGAAATTCTCAAAAGAGTTCCTAAAGAAAGATGATGAAGAACTTGCGGCCTATTTAGCTTTCCGCCGTCGTGGAAGCCGATTAGAGAATAAGAGAGCCTACAACCGCAAGAAAGCCAAAGACAAAGACCGCAAAGAAAAAGAATGAAATTTTCATTTGATTTTCTTATTTTCCCTCTTGACAACCGCAGAAAGCTATGATATAATATTATCGTTCCAAAAGAGAGGAACAATATTTAAGAAAAGGATTGTTAAAGTATGAACGCCATTGAGAAGAACAAAAATCGTTTTATTGTTAATCTTGAAAGTGGGAAACAGACTTATTTTGATTTTGCTGATGGAAAAATTTATGGAGCAAGCGGAAAACCAGTTGGAAATTTTTCCTCCGCGGCAAAGAAAATTCTTAAAGAAAATTCAACTAATGATTTTATCGCTAAATTCTTAGTAGAAAGAACAGTTAAAAATCCTTGTTTTTTAACTCTCCATGATTGGGATTTGGGTATGGTAGAAACTATTTATAGTTTGTATCACGAAAAATATTCTGTAAACAATTTTGCTTACGGTTGGAGATTTTTGTCACGAAAAAGCTTATGTTCTTAATAGTCAAAATGTTAAACTTTTAACCGAAGCTCTTTCTACGCTTGCTGTTCAGCGTCCTTATTATATTAGCGGAGCAGATATTTATCAAGCTATCTTAAAAGCAAAGTATCAAGACTATCCCGAAGCAATAAAGAATTTGCTTCCATATGTAAGTGTTGATTTTCAAGATATTATTTTTGTTAAAGATATTAAAAAAATTATGTTTCATTTAGACCATGAGGCATGGAATCTTGCTGTTGGTAGCTCAATAGCTTTAGCAGATTACTTGGAAAGATATATTAGACTTTGCGATTTGCTTGGGAAAGAAAGAAATTATAAAAACCTCTTTCTCTCAATTGGTCAAATGGAAAAAGAAAAAATGCTAATTAGAAATAAACTCTGTTGTGATTGGCAACCCAAAGATAAGCTTTTTTATGAAAATGATAAATTCACTGTTGTAGTTCCTACCACAGCCGAAGAATTTCAAACAGAGGGCGATAATCAACAGAATTGTGTTTTTCGTCAATATTACCCCGAAGTTGTAGACCATAAAACACATATTGTTTTTATCCGCAAGAAGAAAGAACCTAATAAGTCTTATATTACTTGCGAAGTTTCTAACAGCGGACAGATTATTCAATATCTTTGCCGTTTTAATCATCGTGTAACAGATGAACAAGCATTAAATTTCAAGGCAAATTATGAGCAGTTCCTTACAAACAGATTTAGAGATTAAAAGGCGGGGGCTAAAAAGCCCCCACCACCTCTTGACAAAATTAAAAAAATATGATATAATAATCCCAGAAAAATCAAGAAAGGAATTGATAAACAATGGAAGAAGGAACAAAGGAACAGTGGCTTCAAACTTTGACGACCAATGAGTTCAAAGCATTGCAGGAAATGATTGCGAATGAGCAGTTGCGCAGAATTAAAACGGAAACAATTGAAAAACAAAAAGCATTAAATGCAATTGAAAGTATGTTCGATACCTATTACCGCAAATTTGGATACTATCCCACTGTTCAATTTGAGGCTTCAAGTTATGAGCGGGTTGAAGGTATCAAGGCGCAACTTCACACAGACCCTAACACAAATGAAGTTTTTTTACTTATGACGGAGGATTAAAAAAATGACTATTGGTGCTATTATTCTTTTGATTATTATTGCTTTTACTATTGGAATAATTCCAATTTACTTTTTTGTGAACCATGATGCAACAGCGGGCGTTATAAGTTTGCTTGTATGTATTATTATCTTTATTGGGTGTGTTGCCGGTTTTGTTTGGTATTATAATTCTACTGCTTCCGGCGCTCGTGCTCTTAAAGACCAGCAGAGCAATTTCAATAAAGGTCTAAATCGTGAAATTACAATCACCGCCGAAGATGGTAGAGAGATTTATCATTATAAGGGTAAGTGTGATATTGAAACGCAAGACAGATATATTCTCTTTGAGGGCGAAGATGGCCTACGCCGCACAATTTACTGGGGTATTACTGATACTATTATTATTGAGGAGCTGAATTAAAATGACAAAATATTTTGTTAATGATGAAGAATTTGATGACCAGGATGAAGCCTGGGATGCTGCTGGGGAAATGTTCTGGGACAGTGACGACTTTGATGACCTTTGGCAAAACGAAGTCGATGGGCTTGAAATTTTCAAGGAGCTTGAACGCTTAAACAGTCCTCTTTACTATGAGCTGTTGGATAAGATTTGTGAACGGATTAGTAGCACTATTATAGAAGTTGAAACCGAGGACGAGAATGAGGATGAAGAAAGTTAAAATTTTCTATTGACTTTTCTTAAAGGTATAGGAAAATAAAAGCGCGCCCGGTCAAAAACGGGCATTTTTGACCGGAGTTTTATTATATCCCCTCTTTCAGCATTTTGTCAATTAGCAATTCGCATAAATTTTTGATGAAAAATTTTCCCGATTTTGTATAAATTACTAATAGACAGAAATAAAAAAGTATAGTATAATAGGGCTATCAAAAAGAGATAGCCCATCCCCAAAGAAAGGATTGATACTTATGTATAATTATCATTACAAAGTTGCAAGAGTTTATTTTGGAAGTGAGGATGCCGAAGTTTATTTCACTAATGACCTTGAATTAGCTCTTATGCACTTCAAAAGAGTAACCGCTTCTCAAGTTTATTTACTTGACCAGACTACGGGAGCTATTCTTCTTCTAAAGAAAGGTTCAACCGTAACTTGGATTGACGATGATGTAAAGGAGATTTATGAAAATGAATAAAGTTTATTTAGCTTCCCCTCTTTTTACGGAGTATGAGCGCGAATTGGTGCGTAAGGTTGCCGAAGTCCTACGAGCAGATAATAATGAAGTTTATGTTCCTATGGAACACACCATTAAAAATGCTTGGCGCATGAGCAATGCCGATTGGGGCAAAGCTGTTTTCAAAGAAGATGTAAAAGCAATTCGAGAATGTGACCAGGTTGTTTGTATTTACTATGGGCTTTATAGCGATAGTGGCACAGCTTGGGAATGCGGTTTTGCTTATGGCATTGGTAAGCCTGTAATCCTTTATGATGCCGCCGGGGATGAAGTCAGCCTTATGGTTGTGAACGGGGCTACAGTTAGACCGCAGAGCATTATGAATAAAAATCAAACTTAAAGGGGCTGAAAAAGTATGACCGCTTATTTGGTAAATGTTTTTGATAAAGAAACAAATTGCTTGGTTGATACAGTGGTTTTTCTTTCGTGGCGAAAAGCTAGAAAGTATCTTGAAAAAAATACTGCAAGATGGGCGGAGCTGGGTTGCTATGCCAACGCAGGTGGAGAACATATCTATTTTAGATGCCCTAAAGGAGAATGAATAAAAATGAAGATTGTTTCTATTACTAATGAAAAAATTCTGTTCGATAATGGCAATTCTATTACCTTTGACCATGAGCAAGATTGCTGTGAATGGAATTACGCAGACTTTGAACAGCTTGATGATGTTGCGCGAGCAACAGAATTTGACCCTAATCTTGATTTTATCCCTCAAGCTGACGTGGGGTTTTTGTTTGGCAATGTTCCTGATAAAATGTTTTTTGTACCTTGCTATAGCTGCCAGAATGGATATTATTCAAATGAATTGGATATTTATTATAATGCTGACGATGTCTATAATGTCTTGAGCATGAATTGTCAAGAAATTTAGGACTTTTAAGAAACAATAAAGCGCCCGGCCAAAGGCGCCTGCTTTTGGCCGGAATTTTATTATATCTCCTCTCACAGCAATTTGTCAATTCGCAACTTGCACAAACTTTTTGCTACAATTCTTCCCGAATTTATGCAAATTGCCAATAGACAAATAGCAAAAAGTATGATATACTATCATTACAAAAACAAAGGAGGTCGCAAGTATGAATATTCCTAAATGCCCTAACTGCGGAAGCACCGCTCAAGTTCTTTTAGTTGATGTGTATAAAAAATTTACTAATACTGATGGTCATTTTTACCAAAGAGAGATTTATAGATGCGGTTGCGGATGCACTTTTCAGCTGATAATGTCTGGCCCTGTTAAAGTAGAGGTATTGAAATGATGAAATGTTATTATTTTAAGATGCTTCTTACCCGCAATGGAAAAATTGTTGCGACTGATGTTTCAAATAAATTTTTTTCGAGCAAGTCTCTTGAAGAAAAAGAGATTTCTTTGACTTGGGATAACATAGATGAATATTATCAAAAGTATGGAACAACGTTCTTCGGCTGGGGACTTAATTCAGCCCGTAAGGGTAAAGTAACCTGGATTCCTGATGGTTGGGGCTATTCCACTAAAATCAAAGAATGGAAAGAGCCTAATCTTGATTTGACTTTGCGGCTTAAACCTGTTGATATTAGTGATAGTGTAAGTATCAAAGATGTGCTGAAAATCCATGATGCCGCAGGCGCTCTAAAATTTCTTCGTGAAAGATGGGATTTAGGACTTGACAAAATCGTAGAAATGTGATACTATATAAGTGTCCTAAAGAGGACAGAAAGGAAATGATAAATATGATTGAAATTCGTTATTATGAGTGTGAGCTTTGCGGCAAGCGTTTCGAGAACGAAGAAGAATGTCAAGCCCACGAGAGACTTGAAAAAATGGGACAGTATCTCGATAGATTTACTTTGTATGATTCTCTCTACAATCCCATCGACTTTAAGGAACTCGCAGAAAATTATAATAGATACAATGATGTTTATTATGTGGTTATTCAGGATGAAGAAGCCGCAGATGTTTTGAATGCGTTCATTGAGGACGAAATGGGCTATCAATTTTTGAACGAAGCTGGATGGCCTGATTCTTATCCTTGCGTGTTGGGTTTTTGGCAGGATGACTACTGGCAAAACCTCACAAAAATGCGAAACGATATTGATGAAGTTATGAACCATGTGAGCTAAGAAAGGATTGATAAAAATGAGTTGTAAGTATCGTGAAATGACTTTTGATTCAGTTGATGAAGTTCGGGATTATGTAAAAGGAAGCATCGACAAGTATGATATTGCGGATGCTATTGAGGAAGGAGCCGATATTTGCCTGAGTGATATTGTCCAGAAATGTCTTAACAATTCTGCCAAAGATTTTGGCAACTGGATGAGAGGCATTATTGAGCAGGCCATTGATGATATTGTTGATGGAGAACTTGACGATATCTATGATGATGAAGATGAAGATGAAGAATAATGGCTACTAAAAAGATGAAGTTTGAAGCTCTTGTTGAAAAATGCAATAAAGAAAAGACTACTCGTACAAGAGCTTAAATATAGAGGGGGAATTATCCCCCTCTTATCCCGGAGGTAAAAATGTTTCTTACATTTGGTGATTTTGAAATCGCTCCTAGATTTCCTTTTAGAATTAAAGTAAAATATGAAACTAAACAACAAAAATTTTACTTTTATGAATATGAAAAAAGCATAAATCTTTTAGAGGTAGTAAATGTTGTTGATTGGAAGTATTTAAAAGAATCACCTGAAAATTTTGAGTTTGCGGCAAAAACTGCTATGCGCAGAGTGCTTAAATGGCATTCCTATGACTTAAAAAAATATCTTGACAAATTTCCAATAGTATGATATAATATCACTGTTCCAAAAGAAAAGAGGTATCAATGTGGAAATTGTAAAAGTTACAGCTTATGCCTTGGAAGAAAATGTATGGGAAGCAGGATGGCATGAGATACCATTTCCAAAGATTTTCCCACAGAACGTAAAAGATTTGAAATCCCATACTCGTTATGAACTTGACATTGACATTCAAATTGAAAAGTCTTTAGTGGTAACTGCGAATGTTTCTTTGATTGCGGTTCAAGGAAATAGACCATTTGAGACAGAAAGCAATCAAGAAGAATATGAGCATTTTTTAAAAATTTATAATTTTTGTAAAAGCTCTCTTGACAAAACTAAAAAAGTATGATATAGTAAAGGCACAAAAGAAAGGAAGTGCGTAGCAATGATTGAAGCTATTTGGACTGGCAAATATCCTCACCTGTGTTCGGGCGAGTGGAAATTGATTATCAACGGAATTGATTATACTTCTGTTATTCCCGAAGAAAAGAGAACTCAACCTATGGACACTCTTGGAGAGTATCAAAGATGGTACTTTGATAAAGATTGGAGTGACGATTGGGAATATTATGAGGACGGTTTAGCACTTGCTGATTGGGTTAAGGAAAATCCTTGGGTGCGGGAGCTACCTGCCCCGGCAGAAAAAATCTATGAAGCCTTTAGAGAAAATGATTGGCGACATGAGAGTTGCGGAGGGTGTATTTAATGTTGACTTTTAAAAGAAATGATTCAAATGCAGTTCGTTTTGCAGAACTGGAAGATGGGGAAATTTTTCGTGAAGATGTTACCCTAAACAATATTCTTATAAAGACCGCACCTTTTAGAATGTGCTGCTCGGAGGCAAAGGTAAGGGCTATTGACCTTACAACTGGACTTGGATATTGCTTTGATAAAGATGATAAAGTGTTCCGTGTGAATGCTACGCTTGTGGAGGATTAAAGCTTATGACAGACCTTGAACTTTTGAAAAGCTTCGCAGAACGTTTTAACCTTAATGTAGAATTAACCGCGGCAAATAACTTTTGCGCAACCTATGACTTGGAAATTCCTGGTAGTGAATATGCTGATACTGTCGGGGTTTTAAGATTTAACTTCCAGCATTCTAATGGAAACTTTGTAGAAGATGAAGAACCCTATTTCGTAGACTATAGAGAAAACGATGAAGAAGCGCTGAAAAAGTGTCTTTCTCAGCAAGATACTCATACAAAGTTTGATATTATTCATGATATGTTAGATGAATTGGAATGGGGAAATTAAAATGTATGATTTCAACAAAGATGCTCACTATTTTGTCCAGCTCGGTTCTTGCACCGATTATGGATTTATTTCCATGATAAATGTTGATGAAACTCATTGGGTAGAATGCAAACTAGAGCCGTATGAGTTTGATGGCTTTAAGTATAAGTTGTATGCAACTCCTGTGGATTCTAATTTGCGCGGGGTAGAACGCCATCGTTGCTATTATACTAGCGATTTTGTGTCTATGCTGGAATCTGGGCATATCATTGAAAAGACTTCTGCCTCTCAGCATATTGAAAAAATCGAATGGATTGAACCTATTTGCGGTTCTGCTTATGTTCATCGGTCTGCTGAGGTTATTGTTGATTAAAGGGGTAATTTTTGTTACCCCTTTTTTCTTTTGTGCAATTTGACGAAGAATTTTCAACTGCTCGGTGTTGGGCGCGCCGAGCAGAATTTCTATTATATCATCCCCCAGCAGTTTTGTCAATAGACAAATTGCACAAAAATTTTGCTTCCCCATTTCCCGAAAATCCTTTGGGCAAAATGACGAAGTGTCCATTGCTCACGGACACCCACGGCGAAGCATCCCCTTTCATTATACCACCTTTTGCCCCAGCTGTCAATACTCAAAATAAACGAATTTTATTCTTATATTTTGTGCAATATTCCAACTTGTAATTTCAAAATTATCTGTTATAATTATAAATGTCAAGAGGGTGAGATAAACCAAGACAAGTCATTAAGAAGGGTCAAATCCCTTTGAGGACGCTCAAAAAAAATTGAAATCTCCTCTTGACAAAATTAAAAATCTGTGATATAATACAGATGTGCTTTAGGGAAGCTGATAAGACTTGCAACGAAACCCTGTCGAGCGCGTAAGGAAGTCAAGTCAAAGGTTGAAAAAATTTTTTCAAAGAAATTTGGAAAAGGGCTTGACAATCTTCTCAAAGTATGATACAATAAGTAAGCAATGAGGGAAAACCTCTTGCAAATAAACTATCGTCAGGTTCAAGACGTTAAAACCGAAAGGAATTGATACTATGGCTATCACTATTAAAAAGGAAAAGGCTATGACTAAGGCACAGGCTTTTGCAACTCTCATTGACCTGGTTGGGAACAGCGGCATTGACAAGGCAGATGATATTATCACTATCTTGCAGAAAGAGATTGATGCCATGGAGCGCAAGAACGAGAGAGCCAAGGAAAAGGCTCAGGAAAAGAAAGAGCCTATGCGCAAGGCTGTTGAAGAAGCCGTTGCCCAAATGGATGAAGATACCAATTATACCCTTGAGGACATTTGCGGCCTCACTGGTATTGAGGGCATCACCCCTATGAAGTTGCGCCCCATGCTGAACCCGTTTACTGATAACGGCACTCTCACCCAGATGAAAGACAAGGGCAAGTCCACTTTTGTGAAGCTCTCCGCTGAGGCAGCTACCGAGGAATAAGCCTAAAGGGGGACGAAAGTCCCCCACCCCATAAGAGGGAGTTGATAAACAGTGGCAATGAAGAAACAGCGGGATGAAGCTCAAATTGAGCGAATGCGCAAAATGGGCTACACAGATGATGAAATTGAAGAAATGCTTGCTGATGATGATACTATTGACCGCACGTCAAACAGTAAGTATGAAAAAGTTTTCGATTGGGAACTTGACCCCGAAGAACACAAGAAAGCCGTCAAAAACGCCAACGTAGAGCAACGCAAGCCGGGAGCAGGTAGACCCAAAGAGCGCAAACCTAATCCAGACAAGCGTGAAATTATTGAGATGTTGTATCAAACACTTTTTGATGCAGGTTTTGAAAATGTAGTTATCAAAAACCCCGAAAGATTTATCACCTTTGAAAACGAGGGCGATAGCTACGAAATCATGCTGACCTGCCACCGACCGAAAGATAAGGAGAAAAAGTCAAAGAAAGCCTAGGGGGCTTTTGCCCCCTAAACCGATAGGGAAACGATGGTAAGCCCTATTGAATAAGTTGCAAAGGAATGTTTGGATGAAAAGACGTTATGACGGTAGAAGAAAGTATTATTTGATTTTGGATTGTGAGACGGCAACCTTGCCAATTGCCGCTAGCTATCCCGAAGAACAGAAAAAGAATATCGCTATTGCAAAGCCTTTGATTTATGATTTGGGCTGGACAGTAGTTGACATCAATGGCAATACCTACGCACGAAAAAATTATTTGATTGCGGAAACGTTCAGCAACCCCGTTGTTTTTGACACCGCATACTACAGGGACAAGCGTCCGGGGTATATTGAAAAAATCGCAATGGGTGAGGTAACTGTTGTTCTTTGGGAACAGGCTATTCAGGATTTGCTGTTGGATATGGCAGAGGTTGAAGCCGTTGGGGCTTATAATTCAATGTTCGACTACAAAAAAGCAATTCCTTTTACCGACTTGTATTTAAGCAAAGTTTACGCCCCGGATTTCCAGGACTGGATGGACTATCAAAACAGTCTGGCGGATAACATTGCAAAGGGAAATACAATGCAAAGCGAAAGACAGTTTGAGGCAGACGTGTTTCGCTTTCGTGGGCAGGTGTTCAAGTTGTTTGACGTATGGGGGCTTGCTTGCCGTCATCTGTTAAACAATGATGATTACAGACAGGCGTGTGTTGATAATGGGTGGGCAACCCCTAGTGGCAAATATTTCAAGACTTCGGCTGAGGTTGTGTTTCGCTATTGCGCCAACCAGATGGAATTTGAAGAAGCGCATACCGCTTTGGATGATGCAATTATCGAAAGTTTTCTTTTCTCTCTGGTAACAAAAAAGACAAGGAAAGATTTTGAAATTGGAATTATCTATTTCCCGTTCAAGGAATTGGGGCTTGTAAAGGACTACTTGAAAGACGACTGAAAAATGGGGAACTGAAAAAAGTTCCCCCAGCCGAAAGAAAGTTCTTGACTTTTCAAACAAGATATGATATACTAAATACGTTCCAAGAGAGGAACAAAAAAGCGGCAAACCGCTAAAAATTGAAAGGATTGGTAAAATTATGGAAAAGATTACGATTTGTTTTGACAAGGCTAACGAGATTAGCAATGAAGCTGCTGAACTGCTGGAAAAGGCATACGCCCTTTATAAGCAGGCACGGTTTGCCAAGAGAGACGAAAATGAGAAGATTGTCCAGCACGTTATTGATAATACTTGTATGACAGCCCCTATGAGCGCATCTGCTCTGTTGAATAGTTTTGAGGGTATCAGTTCCCAGAAGCTTGTAGGCCGCATGATGCACGACCGCAGAGTAAAGAGCAAGCGTGTTAAGGTGCGCCGCAAGTTTATTGAGGTGGGCGAGGATGGTAAGCCTATTGAAAATGGTGACGTGATGTATGCCACCCAAACTCACAATGTATATTGGGGTTAAAAGGTTCGAGGGGGTTTTATCCCCCTCTCCCCCGATTAAAGGGAGGTTTCCGCGTTGAAAACTTTTTATGTTGATTTTGCGGGTAGTTGTGAAATTGAGGCCGAAAGCTTTGATGAAGCAATCAAAAAGTTTTGGGAATGCGTGAATGAAGAAAAAGCGCTTCCCGCAAGTATGTATGAAGTCCAGGGCATTGAAATTAAAAAGTAAAGGAGTTCTATAAAATGATTGTGCGTGTTAATTATTGTGTTGAGCAGGAAGTTGAAATTGCTGATAAGTTTAACAAAGATGTCAGTGAGATGGAGCCGGATGAATATGATGATTATATCGATGATTTGCTTGAAGAAGTAGAAAGCAAGCTTCCTGATGATGTAAGTATTTCTTGCATTATCGATGATGAAAATGACAGTGTAATTTTTGATGATTGACAAAAAAAGCGTTGTTCTTTTTCAAGAACAACGCTAAACCAAAAGAAAAAGAAAAAGGTGGTAAATAATGAAAATTTTGATTGTTTTTGTAATTCTTTCCATTTTGAACGTAATCTTTTCTACCATTAAAAGTATCACGACTATTAAAAGTTCCCCAATGTGCGCAAGTCTTATTTCTGCCCTTTATTATGGCTATTACAATATTGTTTTGATTTACACAGTTGCAGATTTTCCTCTTTGGCAAAAAGTTTTGACCACTTTTGTTTGCAATGTTGTGGGCGTTTATCTTGTAAAGTGGACAGAAAAGAAAATGCGTAAAGATAGAATGTGGGAAATTCGTGGGACAACCAAGAGCGTAGAAGATAATGAAAAGTGCGCCCAGCTTTTGAAAGATGCTGGAATTTCTTTCAATTATATTGATGTTCCTAACTATCGAATTTTTAATTGCTATTCTGCGACACAGAAAGAAAGCCACACAATTCGAGCTATCTTCACTCACTGCAATGCAAAGTATTTCGCAATCGAGGGTAAAGACCTTTAAGAAAGGATTGAGGGGATTAAGTCCCCTCTTTTTTCGTCATTTTGCCATATTGACAAATAGGGGACAAATGTGGTATAATAAAAGTTTTGGCCCTGCCGATACTGGGGGCATCGGCAGGATTTTTAAATAATTAGCACTTTCAACAATTTTTAATGCAGAAGTTTGTGCAATATGCCAACTTGAATTTTCCTAAAATTGTGCTATAATAAAGGCACAAAAGCAAAGGAGCTAAAAGCCAATGGAAGTTAAAAAAGCAACTGCCGCAGATATAAAAACATTAACCCATAAATTGCAGAATAAGCGCATTGAATATAATACCGTAGAGATGATGAAAAAAGATGTGAAAGAAAACTGTTTATGGGTATTGGTTGATAACGATACTATTGTTGCTTCCTGCGCGGTTGTGCCTACCGAGTTTGATTGGTTGGGAGTAAAAAGACTTGTTGTCTATGATAAAAAGAATTGCGGAAAAGGCTATGCGGGCAAACTTCTTAAAGCAATTACAGCAACGCCGCAAATCTACTGTATTACTCCTTGGGATGATAATGAGCCGATGAAGCATTTGGCTGAAAAGGTTGGCTTTTCTTTCAAATATAAATTTAATGGAAATTGGTGCTGTTACTTGAAAAATGCTTGACAAGACAGCTAAAGTATGATATAATACAGATACTCCAAAAGGAGAAGAAAGGAATTGATAAAATATGTGGCTTGTAAGAGTTTATGACCCGGAAGGGTTTTATGAAGATTATTATTTCCGCAAAGAAGAAAATGCAAGAGCCTTTTTGCAAACAAGAGTAGAAGAATTTATTCAGCTCAATGAAGAAAGAGGCTATGACGCTTCTTATTTTGGCTATGACACTTACGAAGAAATACTAGAAGAATGCGTTAAGCATGGTAGAATGACTGACGTTGTTTATATTCTCAAAATTGAAACGGAGGATTAAAAAAATGAAACTTACTGTTTATGTGCGTGGGGCTTATAGTAACATTGATGTTGTCACTGCCAAAGAGAGAGAAAGAATTATCAATGAAAATGCCGAGGACAGATTTCAGGATAAGGCAGAAAGAGACATTTGGGTAAACGATAATTACGCTGCTACTGATTTCATTGACTGTGAGAGTGTTGAAAAGCTCACCGAGAGAATTCTTGATGATTGGCATGACGAGTGCTATGACTGGGCAACAAGTGAGTTTGAGGATGAATGGGACGAAACTTTCCTGGAAGTAGATAAGGAAGAACTTGAGGAAAATTAAAATAGAGGGGGTTAACACCCCCTCTATTTTCGTCTATTGACTTTTGGGCCAGCCGAAAATGAGCATTTCGGCTGGAATTTTGTTTTTTCAAGGGTTTAGAGAATTTTTAACAAAAAGTTTATATTTGCGGGCTTCGCGCAGATTTCCCTTAATTGACCGGCTCATCAACGACGTTGGGAGCCGAATTTCACTATAACCCCTCATATGGCAACTTTTTGCTCAATCCAGCGACCCATCAACTCTCTCCTAAATCTCCCGAAACCCCAACTCCCGCAAAATTTTTCTCTTGCGCAACTTTATTTCCCTCAACAAAAAATTCCAATCCCCTATCCCCTCTCAATCTCTCTTTCCCCTTCTTAAACCCTTGTTGCCACGTTTTTCTTTTTTCTCTTTGGCTTTCTCTTGCTCACTGGGCAGTTCAATTGCCAATATTTCCAGCACATTTCTGTCGCCACGAACTTTTACCCATCCAACTACTTTTTTATCTCTCAAAATTTCGAGTTAGAGCTATCGAGGCAGTATTTGCCGATTTCTTTTTGCCACACGAATAAAGACTTCATTTAAGAGCAAATGTAGCACAAATAGGTAGCACAGCGCCCAAAATTCGCAGCTCTTGAGCCAAGAGAGAAAGAAAAAGAGAGGCTATTTGCGAAGCAAAGCTTCGCATTATGGGATATTGGGGCTAAGCTGTTTGATTTTATTAAAAAATTATGGTAAAATAAAAGAAAAAAGATAAAAATTGGTTGATTTTATTAAAAAAATTTGATATAATATAAGGGGATATGGCTTCGCCAGCGGCATTATCCTAAGTTCTATTCCGCAAAATTCAATATGAACCTTGCTTTAATTAAAAATTTTTGATATAATATAGTAAATAATAAAAGCGTATAGCTAAAAAAGGAGTATAATAATTATGACAGAATATATAGTTTATATGCCTTATGTAGCTGCTGCTTTACGTAATAGAGGATTTAAGTTATTGCGAGTAGAGGCTAATCCCAAGAAACCACAATATGACTGTTACGTATTTGAATGCTCCCAGGAACTTCTCAATGCGATAAACGAAATTACTCGTAAGCATTAAGGAGGTTCTAGCAGTATGGCAGTAGCGAATTAGGATATAATTATCATAGGGGAACGAGAACCCTTCGATACAAAGCACGCATTTGGCAGAATACACAGTGATGCTTTACAAAAAGCAATGACGGCTTTAAAAGGAGAAACCTTAAAGCTATGGTTATATTTAAATAAGAATCAAAGTGGCTTTCAATTAGAATTAAGTCAAAAAGCTTGTGAACAATGGGGTATAAAAAAAGATGCTTATTACACAGCCCGCAAAAAGTTAATAACATTAGGTTATTTAGTTCCAAAGGAAGAAGGAAGCAATATCTATATATTTCACGAGGTAGCAAAACCTTCTGAAAAACCGAAAGACAGTAACGTTTCTGAAAACCAGAAACCAACATTTTCTGAAAAACCGAAAGACCTTTCTGAAATCCAGAAAGAACCTTCTGAAAAACCGAAGAATCTTTCTGAAATCCAGCAGAGAAATACTATAAATACTATAAACACAATAGATAATACGACAGGGAACGCAAACACAATAGATCTCTCTAATGAAGAATACTCTCCTCCTCCAGGTTCTAAAATAGTTAAAAAGCCAAGAGTAGAATTAGAAGGAAACCCATATATGTATGTTCTTATTAATAAAAATACTAATAAATATTATATAGATATATTTCATCAAGATAATATTATATATCTGTCTCTTATACACATCTCCGAGCCCACG
>ERZ1026850.598-NODE-598-length-21827-cov-6.716746_pt1 | contig 21827 bp, 11 predicted proteins | sample MGYA00380155_ERZ1026850 | MGnify/ENA primary metagenome ERZ1026850 (study PRJEB33269, sample SAMEA4719791) | human gut metagenome | biome: human-associated habitat; feature: organic feature; material: feces | place: Cameroon | collected 2013-10 ... | reverse complement strand
CAAAAGTACGGAACGGACTAACGCGCATCAAGAGGTAACCCTGGAGACGCTTACCCACTTTGTGATGGGTGCGACAAGGGACGCCCGGGCGGTGGCGGGGCCCTGGAGGTTCGCTTCGCTCATCCCGTCAGGCTGTCGCCTGACACCCATTCACAAGGTCATGGGCGACCATGCCTCCATGACCCCGCCACCGCCCGGGCTTGTCTTGCGAAGGGAATTCCGGGGTTGGTGTGAGAGGCAGAACGTCATGTTCAGTGTCGCCCGGCGTGCGTATTAAAACGTTTTTCGCGCACGTCGTGGTTGTTTTTCGGCTTGTCGTGAGTAGAAAACGTTTTAGTACGCACGGGAGAGTCAGGGGAAATAGGGAAATTCGAAAAAAAACAGAGGTAACAGAGTCAAGTAAAGAGAGAAATTAGAGCAAATAGAGATAAGGGCAATGAAATGGGGCGAGTAGAATGCGGACGCAACAGAGATAACAGACGTAACAGAGTAAAGAGAGAAAGCAGAGATGAAGGACAAATGCAGAGGCAACAGAAAAACGTGGAGATGGAAGCATTCTGGCGTGAGTGTTAAAACGTTTTCTGCGCACGTCGTGATTGTTTTGCGGCTTGTTGTGAGTGAAAAACGTTTTAGTACGCACGAGAGGATCAGGGGAAATAGGGAAATCGGAGAGAAAACAGAGTAAAGAGAGAAAGCAGAGAGACAGAGGACGCAGGGAATACAGGGAAATTCAAAAAAAACAGAGGTAACAGAGTCAAGTAAAGAGAGAAATTAGAGCAAATAGAAAAGGGACGATGAAATGGGACGATTAGAATGTGGACGTAAAAAGGAAATAACAGACATAAGCGGAGACAACAGAGGTAACAGACGAAAGCGAGGGCGCTGCGGAATTGCAGGGTCCTCGCTTGGGAGTTATTGTTCTATGTCCGTTACATTAATTGCGGACTGCCTGAAAGGCAATTCGGGGCGTCTACTGGGCAACGTCGTCAATGACGAGTTTACCGGTAGTTCCAGGAACGAATCTTCCGTAAAGATTACTGTGTTCAGGAGCGGTCTTGCCGGTCTGGGTTACGGTGTTTCCTGATTCAGTAACATTTGTGATAGTCAACTCGCCCACATTTGCTGTACCGACTACGACACCTACGCGCCAGCCACCATCGTCAGTGGAATTAATAACGCAATTCTTTACTGCACAATCTGTGATAGTGTGGAATGTCGCAGGGTTACAGCCGGCATGGCCGATAATACCACCTACTGAACCTTTAGCTTCAAGTTTACATTCCTCTACTGAACATTTGGTAATCTTGATATATGTGTCAACCGGTCCATCATTAGGTTTATTATAACCTGAGGTCCAACCGATTAGACCACCTACACGTGCACCGCCAGTGGAAATGATTTCCGAATTTGTAAGATGACAATTATCAAGTTCAATCGTAGGCATGCTATCTACATTGCAGACAAATGCGCCAATACCCTGACCGCTGGCAGCATCGTTAATCTTAACACCATCCAATGTAAGGTCCTTGACAACGATTCCTGAATTACCTGCGAAACCGCCAGCAAACAAAGGAGCATTGAGTCCGGAAATCTTGTGCCCATTACCGAGCACAGTAACCACACCGGCACCATGATAACCATCTACTTTAGCAGGCGTCCAGGTTTCACCCTCTTTCAGGACAATGTCTTTTCCAATTTCAATGACATTGTCACCAGAGCCTGCACTTGTAAATGCAGTAAGGGTTGCGCGGAGTTCTGCTGTCGTCATAACGACAGGCTTTGTGCCGCGGACAACTGTCCAGACGCCATTAGTCTCCACTGAAATGTAGCCAGGAGCGAGATAAGAAGCAGCATCATCAGTATTAGGATTAGCAGGATCAAATCCAGGGAATGTACCGCCATAGATTTCAACCTTGCCGGTTGAGCCATTCTGCTTATTTATAGTCCAATATCTTCCCCCATATTTTGCAGCAGTACTGAAAGTTCCACCATTTATGATTACATCACCACCAGTTGTATAAATAGTTGAGTTACCAGAGCCATTAGCATCAGCACCGACAGTATAAGTACCATCATTGATAGTCAGTTTACCGCCCGGCCTAGCCCAAACCGCAACATTATCACCGCCTTCGCCGCCATCTACGGTTCCTTCGCCGTTGATGACAAGACTACCATAAACATCCAAAGCAACACTATTTGAATTATTCTTGATGGTCTTGCCGTTAAGGTCGAGAGTTACTTCCTTGCCTGGCATCACTGCAACAGCCTCGTCGAGCACAAGGTCAGCGGCCAATGTTCCCTCACCACCAGTGGCGAAGAGCGCTTTCAACGACTCCGCATTCTTGATATTGACAAGGTCAATGTCATTGTCAGGCTCATTGAAAATAGGGACGATTTCGATATTGAAGATAACCTGCGAGGTGAGAAGGTTGCCGAGGATGTTGGTGCGGTAGTTGTTCTGAACCGGAGTCTGAGGCGAGGATGCTTTGACGGTTATACCAGTTTCAGGAATAAACTCTGCGGTAACATTGGAAATGTGTTTCGCGCCCTGCTTACCCATCGGAAGGATGTAGTTCATTGTCATCCACTTATAGTCGCCGGCCTTGGTGACGAGCGTTTCGCCAGGAAGTGCAGATTCGGTGAAAGTGACTACATCTTTGGCTCCTTTACCTTCAGCTTCGAAAGTGTCGAATACGGTAGCCACGTCGGTTGCCGTGAAGACGCTCTTGACCGGTTCCACGCCTGCGGCAACAGCTGCATCATAGTCGGCAGTACCGAAGTTCACCTGCGCGAACGGACGGTAAAGTTTAATGGTTTCCGTCAATGCACCATTGACTTTCAGCTCTTTGCGGGTGGCATAGAATGCGTCGCGTTTCTCGTCGTTGGCTTCAGCTCCTTCGTAAGAAATCTTGATGTTCTTCAAGTCGGTGACGTCGTAAGGCGCACCTTCGGCTGCCTGTGCCCAGAACACGAAGTTGTACGTCTTGCCTTTCACGAGGCTGAATGTCACCTGTGTTTTCAGGTCTGTGAATGTGGCAGTCTTGTCGAGGTCGAGCTTTGTTTTCGCATCGTCGTTCTCATAAACTGACACATAGAGCGTCTTGGCGGTCTGACCGTCACCAAGCGCCTTGGTCGCCATTTCACCCGGCAATGCCGCCGTGAATGTAACGTCAACCATTTGTCCGTCAGAGACTTCCGCCACCTGTTCCTTGTTACAGCTGACTGCAAGTAGTGTCAATGCAGCCGCTGCTAAATACTTGATAGGTTTCATATTGGTTATTGAATTAATTGTTCTCAAAAGTTCTCAGAGGAGATTAGACAATTATAGAACTTGAGTTCCATCAACAAATACCTTTACAGACTTATCTCCAGCCTTTTTATTCCAAAGCGAATTTCCACTAACACTACCATTTGCAAAGCCATCATGAGTACAACCATTGATATATACTTCATAACTTGTAAAGCGGCTATCAATCTCAATGGCAGCTTTGCCTGCAACTGATTCGCTCGCAACAAATTTACATTTATCAAAAGTCACGATGCCCGCAGAAAGAGCTCCTTCGTTGTATATTAGAACACTTTTTCCCGCACAATTAAATACACAATTATTAAAAGTTATATTTTTCGAGCCGTATGTCCAGATATTGTATGAACCAGAACTTGTCTGATTAAAAGTACACTTCTCAAATACAGCATTATCCGCATAGGAGAAAGGCTGTCCTTCAATTGTGCAACCAACATATTTTACGCTTGCGACATGTATAATTCCCGTATAGTCCTTATTCGGAGACGTCATTGTCACATTCTTGAATGTCAGATGTTTACCACCACAATTAATCTGCGCAGGAATATCTATAACTGTTCCCTCGGAGCCCAAAATAGTGACACCATCGGCAATGCCATCTGGGATATTATATGTTCCGGAGGAAAGGACAACTGTAGCATTTTCCTCTGCAGCAGCGGTTTTGAAGTTTTCCTGAGTTCCTACAGGTTCAATAGGCTTAACTTCCCAGGCCTGCTTGCCGTCGTATGTAGTTGCCACTGATTTGTAGCCTTCTGCTACGAATGAAGTCACTTTACCATGACATTCATTTACATCAGCAGGGTTGAAGCCTACGAATGTACCGCCTTTAACAGAGAAACAGTTGACAGTGATGTCATCATGCTGGTTAAGGACAAAGTCAGAGCCAGCTTTCGCCATGAAAACGCCGCCGTTGATTTCTACAGAGCCATTTCTGCCATATTTATCTGGACCCATCACAAAAATCGTAGCATTGCTCTTACCACTATTAGTATTAGCACCAACGTTATATGTTCCGCCATTGATTACAAGGTGTCCACCCTGTTCTACAATAATCGCATTGTTGTCAGCACCGCCTTCGCAATATACTTCACCATCACCGTTGATGGTCAAATCGCCATGCACCTGAAGGGCTGCCTTATTATCGGTAACAGCATTCTTATTACTGAATTTCTTTCCATTAAGGTTCAGAACGCTGGTAACCCCAACACCAATAGTAACGCCATTCGATTTGTCTGCCACAGAATAATCTTCTGAAAGCGTAACCTCTTTACCCGCTTCAAGATTTGCACTGACAGCATCGTAGGTTATATCTCCACCCTTAAAATCCGGATCTACAGTTATATTCCATTCCGCACCTACAGTAAGAAGATTGCCAAGGATATTAGTTCTATAATTACCCTGCAAAGGAGCATTTGGAGCATTCACAGTTGTCGACTTACCATTGTCAAAAGTAAAGGTTGCTGAAACATCGGACAAGATTGATTTGGATTTCGGAGCAAATACATAAGCAGTTGCAAGATAATCATAATCAACATTACCGACATTCAACTTCTCATCCGTAATAGCAGCATTCTTAGCAAAAGTTATATCAACACTGCCTTCGCAAGCATTTGATGTATTTCCAGCAAAAGGGTGAAATGTATCCGGCACACCTGTAGCCTTAACCATAGATTCAGTGACTGTGAGTTTATCGCTTCTATTAAGGCTTTCCTGCCCAAAATTTACCTGCGCAAGGGCACGATACAAAGTCTTCGACTCTGATGAAGCCGTTGCTGTTGCAGTCTTTGTAGCCGTAGCCCAGAAGGCATCCATTTTAGGTTCATTTGCCTTGACTGCATCCACATTCATCTTCACAGAACGCAAGTCTTCAGTATTGTAGTACCCAGTACCTTTCGTCTGAGCCCAGAATATAAAGGCATATTTCTGTCCTTTCACCAGACTAAATGTAACCTTTGCTTTTTTAGCCGTTACAGGAACGGTTTGATTCAGGTCAGGAACAGGTGTATAGTTGCCGTCATTCAAGAACACCTGACAGATAAGTTCATTTACCGAAGCGGCATCGGAAAGTCCTTTGGTTGAAACTTCCACTCCCGGCACATCGACGTCGAATATGGCCTCGACAGTCTGTCCGTCACCGGTTACGGGTTCCTTCGCGCAGGCTAACGCCAGGACCGACATTGCGGCAGCCGCGAAGGCATTGAATAATTTTGTACTCATAATTTAGTTTATTTAAATTGTTATTTAATTATTTACCATATCTTAAACGTCATCCTGTCAATGGATGATGATGTTGAATTCCCCATCGAATCCAGGGTCAATCGCGACTCCTCCTCCGGTATCCTGCATGAGGAAACTGCCTTTCACGGTGGTCAGCATGCTGCGTTTCAGCGGAACCTCTATCGGGTTCGTCATTGAGAGGCGGACACCGTTCTCGTCGAAGAGGCCTACGGCTACCATGACGCTGGACTCGCGGCCGTTCACCATCACGTAGTCGAAGCCCAGACGGGCATTGTGCTCATCTAACAATGTAATATCGGAAGCGAAAGAAACGCCTGTGCTGGAGTCGCACGGCTTGTTGTCGCGCATGTTGAACGTCGACGGCATGTAGCCGGTGTAGTAGAAGACGACGTTGTACTTCTTCAGGTCGACTATCGGCGATTTGCTGTCACCGTCGCCCTTGATTCCGCCGACCGCGGGGTCAGGGTCATCGCTGTCTGCAGCTGACTCCCCAGCGGATGCAGATGAAGCTTCGGAACCGTTTTCCTTCTTCTTCATGTCGGTAATAACCTTGGTTATAAACTCCTGAAGGTCAGTCGTAATGAATTCAAACTTCGCAAGAGGACGCCCCATATCGACCGTGCCGCTCACAGGCGGAACCGAACTGCCGAGACGCTCCACGGTCAATTCCTTGTGACCCACGAAAGCGTCGCGGAAATCATTGTTCCCCTCGTACGTTCCCTGAATACTTATCTGCCTGAAGTTCTGGGTATTGTAATAGAAATCATCCTTCGAGCCCTTGTCCACGAAATCCGTCCAGACGTAAAAGTCATATGTGCCTTCGTCAATGCGGAGGGTCACTTCGTGGTTAAGGTCGGAGATATCGTCCTTCGTGAATATATAGCGCCCGTAAGGGGTCTCCGCGAACGAATTGTCGCCCAGCTTGCGGTACGCCTCGACGACGTAACGGATCTGATAGTCACGCCCGTCCTTCGAACCACGGGTGTCGTTCAGGTCCAGGACAATGAACTGCGGCAATGCCGTGTCGAAGTCCAGCTTCAGCGAGGCGTCGGCAGGAAGCGTCTCAGGCCATTCGTGGACCGCACAGGAGGCGGACAATGCCATCGCAGCCAGCGAGGCTGTCATTATTTTCAATGCGTTTCTCATCTACCCCCCCCCACTTTTTTAAGGTCAAAACTGTATGAGAACGTCACTGAGACATTGTCAATGCCCACGAACGTGGTATGATATGAGCCCTCTTTCGGGCCGTTCTTTTCATTGTAGAAGCGGTCGTACCAGACGTCGTAGACGCCTCCGCCGAGGGTGAATTCCATCTCCCAACGAGGGTTGCGCTTCGAAATCGGCATCCTGTAGCCCGCGGCAATGCCTCCTCCCCATAGAGGGCGGTCACCGTAGCCGGTCTGGATTCGCCAGTCGCCTTTCGTCGCGTAGTTGAAATATGCCGTCCCGAAATGTGCGCCCACGAAGAGTCCCTGTGGCTTGGTGAACCACCAGCGGAACTCAGGCTGCACGGCGAAAGTCCTGAATTTCAATTCCCTGCTGAAATAGTCCAGGGCGGAGTAATATATCGGGAGACTGAACGAGATGTGGCGCGTGATGTCCACCTCGACAGCGACATTGGACATGAACATTGCCCAGCCTATGGCATTGGTCTTTACGCGGAGCTTGCGCGTCCAGTCAGGGGCGGTTTCGGGCATCGGCATTGGTCCGAAGGACAATGAGTCCGCGAGGGGCCGGAAGTCGTCTGCAGAAGCGAGGTCGCTGTCGGCGATTGTCGGGACGGCGAGGTCGGGGTTGCGCACGCCTACCTCTATATATACGTTGAACGCGCGAAGTTCCGGGAACATGTTGGTGTACATGTAGCGCCATGCCGCGCCACCATGAAGCTGCTGCAGTTCGCGTTTAAGTGTCTGAGTATCATGTTCGGAGGTGAGCAGCGACAGGACCTCGTCACGGTATTTCATGCCGGAGTGCGACACGAGTTCGCCGAGGCCGGCCCAGTCTTCGACCACGTCTTCTATATGGAGGACATCGTCGTCGAACGTGAGGTGCCTGCGGAGATATGCGGTGAGATTGTCGCTTCGTTTTCCGGATATCTTGCGGTTGATGTCGAGGGTTCCCTCCGGGGAAGCGCCGGCCTTATATGTGACGTTAAGAATCACGAATGCGTCGGATTCGCTCTGGAATGTCTTGACTCTGGAGATAAATGCGTCGACTTGAGACTGGTTGTCGCGGTATTTCGGGTCGAAGGTGGAATAGCCCTGGCGGAAGTACACTCGTAGGGAATCTGCCATCTGTTGAGCGGATGCAGAAACGCTGAAAAGTGTCAGTATAATGGTTATAATAAAATTTCTCATTGAGTATAACTTTACCCAATCCACAGTTCCGAGGACTAAAACGATGTAAAAATAAGAAAAAATTTTTTATGTTGTACCCCTGGAAATAAAAAATGACGCAAAATTTTCATTTTTCGCGTCATTTTTTGTATTTGCATTTCTCTGATTACCAAACAACTACTAGAAGCCAGTGTACGACCAAGGTGTAATCTGGTATAGTTCTTCTTTCACTGAATCACTTACCACAAGGCCTTCAATGAATGTTTTTATGGTATTCTCATCGATTACGCTTCCGGTGCGGGTCAATGCCTTGAGGGTTTCATAAGGATTCGGGTAACCTTCGCGACGGAGAATCGTCTGGATAGCTTCCGCTACTACCGCCCAGTTGCGGTGAAGATCAGCCTGGAGAGCATCTTCATTGAGAATCAATTTTCCGAGTCCCTTCTTGAGAGAAGCGAAGGCGATCAGGCCGTGAGCCACAGGGACACCGACATTGCGGAGAACCGTGGAATCCGTAAGGTCGCGCTGGAGACGGGAAATCGGCAATTTCATTGACAAGAACGTGAAGACGGCGTCAGCCATTCCGAAGTTGCCCTCGGCATTTTCGAAGTCGATAGGGTTCACCTTGTGCGGCATCGCGGAAGAACCGACCTCGTTCTTGTTCACTTTCTGCTTGAAATACTCCATCGAGATATATGTCCAGATGTCGCGGCAAAGGTCTGTCAATATGGTATTTATGCGACGGAGACAGTCGAAGATGGCTGCAAGGTTGTCGTAATGCTCGATCTGGGTGGTCGGGAAGGAACGCTTCAAGCCCAGCGACGATACGAAATCATTGCCGAAGGCTATCCAGTCAATGTGCGGGTATGCGACTTTGTGCGCATTCATATTGCCGGTGGCGCCGCCGAATTTGGCCGGATAGGTCAGGAGCGCGAACTGTCTGAGCTGCTCTTCCAAACGGACCTGATAGACCTTGAACTCTTTTCCGAGACGGGTCGGGGATGCCGGCTGACCATGGGTCTTCGCGAGCATCGGAACATCTTTCCACTGTTCAGCCATGCCTGAGATGATGTCCAGGACCTCTTTCAATGCCGGCATATAGACATTTTCCATGGCTTCTTTCAGCATCATCGGCTGCGAAGTGTTGTTGATGTCCTGCGAAGTGAGGCCGAAATGCACGAACTCCGACCATTTGTCGAGGCCCAGTTCATGGAAATGACGCTTGATGAAGTACTCGACCGCCTTCACGTCGTGATTCGTGGTCTTCTCGATTTCCTTCACCTCCATCGCCTGCTCCGGAGTGAGATTCAGGTAGATGTCACGCATTGCCTGATATTTCGACTTGTCAACGTCTGCGAGCTGCGGCAGAGGAATTTCGCAAAGTGCAATGAAATATTCAATCTCGACGCGGATGCGGTATCTGATCAATGCGAATTCACTGAAATAGCCTTTCAGCGGTTCTGTCTTGGAGGCATAGCGTCCGTCAATCGGCGATACTGCCAATAATGAATGTGTGTCCATCTATCTAAAAATTAAGGTGTGCAAATTTAATAAGAAGTCGCGACAATCCAGCCTTTTGCGGCAGGAATTTCAATGCTCCAGCTCACGGTAAAGGGCCACGGTGCGCACAGCTTCAGCCACGTCGTGGACGCGAAGGATGTCTGCGCCCAGGCACAATGCCTTGTAATGCAAGACCTGCGTGGCAGGGAGCGATTCTTCCGGAGTAATACCGAACTTCCTGAATATCATACTCTTGCGCGACATACCCACCAAGATACGTTTTCCAAGTTCGGCGAAATGGTCCAGTTCCCTGAGCATCTGATAGTTCTGTTCAATGGTCTTGGCGAAACCGAATCCGGGGTCAAGAATCCAGTCTTTCACGCCCGCGGCTTCTGCCTTCGACACGAATTGACGGAAATAGTCCAGCACCTCGGCGGTGACATTGTCGTATTCCGTGAGGGACTGCATGGTCTTGGGATTGCCCCGCATGTGCATTGCCACGAAAGGAAGGCCGAGCTCGGCGACGGTACGGAGCATTTCATCCGACTTGTCATACATTCCTTCGCCGGCCGTAACATCATTGACAATGAACGGGCCGATGGTGTCGAAGGTTCGGCGGACGACGGATGGCCAATATGTGTCGACGGAGATGGCGATTCCGGGGAATTCCTGCCGGATGGCTTTCAATGCGGGTTCGAGCCGGCGGCATTCCTCGTCTTCGCCGACGGGGTCGGATCCGGGCCTGGTGGAGCATGCGCCGATGTCGAGTATCGTGGCGCCGTCTCCAATCATTTGGGCTGCACGGCTGACAATGCGGCCGAGGTCATCGTTTCCCGAGCCGTCAAGGCAGCGGCTTTCCGCGTAATATGAGTTGTCCGTGATGTTGATGATGCCCATCACGTCGATTTTTCTTCCTGGGTTCATAGAGTTCATAGTTTGCAAATATAATCATCTTTCGGCATATTGCAGATATGAAAAATCCGGGATGGCTTGTGGGCCGTCCCGGATTTTTCTATGTAGATAAGTCAGTGGCTATTTGGAAATCTGGATGTTGTCGATGAACCAGCGTTTCTGTGTTACCTTGTCGCCATCAGTAAGGTCTGTCGGACGGATAGATATCCTGTCGGTAGACTTCAGTCCTTTTATCTGAATCGTGACATGTTTCCATTTCAACTGGCCTTTTTCCCAGTCATTTACAAGAACATCGCTGATTTTCGCCGTACCGGCAGCAGTAACGATCTGACCGTCGCCTTCAATCTCCACTACAAGCTTGACCTTGTCAATGTTGCCTTTTCCTGTCATGTGAGGACTCCAATCGAATGAGAGTGTCACATCAGAACCATCGGCAGCAGCGATTGCAGGCAATTTAAGACCATGATGCTTACTGGTCGCACCGAATTTCATATAATATTTCTGCGAATATGCGCTCTTTGCAGCAGGATTCAGCATCTCGTATCCAATTTCAGCAAACTTGTCCAGCAAACCTTTCTGTGTAGTCTGCGTATAGATATTAGGGGCTGTGCCACTTGCATTATTTTCACCTACGGAATCCCCTGAGCCATAAGCATCAGCCCAAGGCTTAATCCACATGAAATCATCAAAATAGTAGACACCCGAAGCGGCCTGTGAAACATTGAGTTTGTATTCATAACCGTAATCCGTATTGGCAAATACTATTTCGCCATCTCTTGTTTCAGCAGCGGTATTCGCTTCGAACTGAACCGAAATCGGATATGTTCCGGCCTCAGGGACACCTGCAGCAGGCAGTTTGATCCATGACGGAGCCGTAACCGTGAAAGGAACATTGGACTGGACAGTAAACTTCTTGGTTTCACCGAAACCTGAAATCGTAGTGACTCCGGAATATGAGGTGATTTTGACTTCCGGTTCGAACTTGTTCTGGTCCACGGTCAAGACTGATTCAATGTTACCCTTATAGAAACGGATTGTCGCAGTTCTTGCTGCTCCTGTAACATTGGCCTCTGCCTTGAATTTCAATGTCTTGGACTCGACCATCGCCTTCGTTGATACTACCGGCACGGCGGTAATCCAGGAGTCGCTGATCTCCGTCTGGAAATCAACATTGGCCTGAACCTTTACGGTGAACTCTTCGCCCTTGCCGCTGACAGTCTTCTTGTTGCCGTCAGAGATGCTGATGAGAGGGTCGAGATCGCCGCCGGCAGCGGATTGAACTACTGTGATATAGTAGTGGGACACACCGGACTTGATGTCGATCTGGCCTTTTCTTAAAGAAGAGGATGTGCTTTCCTTACATGTAACGACGATGGTCTTCTCATCATCTGCTTCTCCTTCAGTTTCACTGAGAGTGATCCAATCCACATTCGGTGTCAATGTAAATGCACTGGTGGATGTCACCGTGAACTTCTTTGTTCCTTCAGGAACGCCCTCGAAAGTGATGAGGTTATTTTCAAGACCGGTAACGAGGATGTCAGGTTTGGAAACGTCCTCCGTACCCGCAGCAATCACAGAGATTTCAGGCTGATTATCCGAATCGGCGGTATAAGCCAGACGGAAAGAAGATGAATTAGGAACTTCCTGCCACTGACTGCCAGTCCAGTTAGCCGCACAAATAAATCTGAACACTACGGCATCAGTTGTATTTGCATAGTTGACTACTGCTGTAATAACATCATTGTCAGCATCTTTAGAGCCTCCCTTGAACTGATGGGTATAAGATACCTCCTTAGTTATCGATACAGGTTTTTCCTTGTTGTTGGTATCGCCTGTAATCGATCTTGTGATGAGTTTGGACGCATCTTTCCATTCTTCTCCGTCCTTGTACTGAAGTCTCCAGAATTTCAGACCGGAGCCTGATGTCCTGGCTTCAAATTTAAGCTTGACAATAGAGCCGGCAGATATAGGCGAATTTGCCTTGAATTCCAGATAATCACCAGGCCATGCTCCATTGACACGCGGATTATTTCCGCTTACATCCAGACTTGTTTTTCCGCCGATATCGCTTCTGTCAATGACATTATAATAGATCTGACCGTCACCGGTAACCGGTGCAATCTTGTGCTCGGTAGCCCAAGACGGATAGTCATTGGAAGCGGCAGCCCATTGAACAGGGAAGCCTTCTACTGAAGCTTCCGTCGCAGGATACTGGATTATAGGAATAATGTCAGTGTACTCCTTTACGCCTTCGGTTTCGTTCAACTTATATGTAACCTTGAGATTGGCTCCACGGAGGCCACCTGCATTTGCAGATACTGTAAAGTTCAAAGTATCAACATGCTTGGACGCTACATGCTCATTGGCATCCTTGATCCAATCCACGTTGTCCGTCGCATATTCCTCCATAGGTTCGAGAGAATAATCCCAATCGACATTGGCCAATATCGTGAGTTTGAGTTTCTTGGCGGTGGCATTCACATCGAATTTAGCCTCGCTAAGTTCCACGAAATCAGGGCTTTTGCTCTGATGAACAGTAAGAAGTCCCGGTAGTTCTTCGAAACCGTTTCCTTTATCGAACCAGATGTAGAAATATGCGTCACGGTCTTCCTTGTTGGAAAGATTTCTGGAAGCCTTGAAAATGAACTTTCCGTCCTTTTCTCCGACTGCCGGGAAAGGTGACACCCAATCATAAACCACATTTTCATCTGCCGGAGCAATTTTCCAGCGGAGGTTGGACCGGACCTCGAAAACAGAGGAGGCCAGCACGTCATCATTTCCGGTTTTTACGGATTTTTTGGCCGAATATTCCTGATGCGCGAGATTCAGCGTATAATTGAAATTCTCCGAATCCGTGTCGACTATCACATCGTTCCCTACCGAAATGGTAAAATTAGGAGTGCCTTCAATCTTGAACTCTGTCTCCTTTTGGCAAGATACCACCAACGCAGAGAGAGCCACAGATGACAACACGTAAAATATCTTGTTCATACTAAAATTCATTATTTATTCCTGTGAGAACCATTAAGTTTCAGATATGACCAATCCAATGCAGTATGCATATTGTTGTCTCCGCCCATACGGCTGAGAGCTTCTTCAACATGCTGCTTGTTGGATGTCACGGTATAGTTAGGATAGCCCAACCTTGTAGGGAGTTCATTGTCATTTGCACCTGTACCGACGCCGATCGTAAGCAACGGATATTCGGTTCTTCTCCACTCATGATACTGCTCGAAACCGCAATAGAAGAGGGACAGGTACTTTTGTGACAGAATCAGTTCCAGCGGGTCTGAATAGATGCTGGTTCCATCCTTTGCGGCAGCCTTGTCATATGATGCCAACTTCGACTGTTTAAGTGTCTTCACATCGCTCTTCCTGATGGTCTTAGCCGCAGGAGAAGCCTGACCGATGGCATCCCATTTCTCGATATTGGCGTCAAGCGCAGCCTCATACAGAGTTTTGGCAGTCTGACCGGATATAGTAAGTTTTCCTCTTTCAACTCCTTCAGCTTCAATGAAAAGAATCTCAGAGTAGTCCATGATGAAGCCCGGGAAATCAGCCCTGTTGATGAAAGAATTGTCCGGATATGACGGTTTCTTATTTTCTTCCGCGTCCGTATCAGAAGGCAGACAGCCGGAAACAACGCCTACCCAGTCACTCTTTCCCATCTTTCCGAACATTGCCATACGCGGGTCTACGAATATGGACTTGCCCTTGCTGTTGTATTCGACTGTCATCTTTATGACTCTTTCCGTAAAGCGATAGCCCTGGAAATTCGTTGCAGTCTGCTTCTCCTGGCCCCAGAAAGACATATATGGGTCCTGAGACTGGAACGGTATCATGGCATTGTCCGAATTCGAGGTCATTACCGGATATTTAGACGGATTGTCGATGACTTCCTGGATCTTGGCCCAGTTGCCGTCGTTCATTCCGGAATAGCGGCAGAGAATCCTGAGACGGAGGCTGTTGGCAAATTTGATCCATTTCATGACATTGTCGCCATACATCTTGTCAAGACCGGATTTGGAAGGAACCGGTTTCTTGGAGAGGTACAGACATGCACTGTCCAGATCATTCAGGAAACAGTCCTGAAGGTCGGCCTGGCTTTCGAACTTAGGTGTCCTGTTCGCAGTGAACTGATAAGCCTCAGTATATGGGATGTCACCGAAAAGGTCAGCGAGATTCGAGAGGTTGTACACCTTCAGAATCAAGCCAAGTGCCTCATAATAAGGGTCATTCCACTGCTTCGCCAATGTAATCATGTGCTGGCAATCACCACCGTAACGCGCGTAATTGTCCCAAATCGTCTGCCAATTACCGTTGGTTACTATATATTCCTTGATATGCTGAGTCTGGCCTGCCGTATATGCAGTCATCTGAATCAGCTCATTGTTATAATATTGGCAAAGCTTCTGGGACTGGTATCCGATGCCGTAGAGTATCGGCTCGAAACAGCTGCTCGCATAGATCTTGCCGAAATCCATCTTGTTCGGATTCGTATTTATATCTTCGAAGTCGCCAGTGCAGGCAGTCATGCCGAGGGCAGCAGCCGCACCGAACATTATTTTCTTAATTGTATTCATATCTCTTAGAATCTGATCTTGATGTTGGCACCGAATGATCTGGTCATAGGCAGTGAACCGGACTCGATACCACGTTTGGTATTGGATCCTACATAACCGGTAACTTCCGGATCATAGAACGGATAGTTGGTTATGCAGAAAAGATTCGTAGCATAGGCTGACACGGTAATTCCCTGGATAACCTTGGTCTTTTCCATGAGCTTCTTAGGGAAGTTATAGGAAACCGTGAGTTCTTTAAGCTTGAAGAATGAGTTGTCGTAGATGTATTCTTCGAAGTTGTAGCGGTTTGCCTTATATGTAGAATAGTACGATACTATATCGGTAGTAATCGTATTGTTCTTCTGATAAGTAATACTGCCGTCAGCAGCCTTTATGGCATTCACGCCCGGAGCGACAAATCCGTCATTACGGCCTTCAAGTGTATTCTTGAGCTTACCCTGATAACCGAGGATGCCGGCGGTGACAGAAGCGGTCTTTCCACCGATCTGTCCGGTGAAAGTAGCATTCAATGTAATGTCTCTCCACTTCAAGGATGTCGTAAGACCTCCCAGCCAGTCAGGATTTACATTTCCGTAATATTTGAGATTGGAGCTGTCATCCAATGCCGGTAGTCCGGTCTTGGCATTGATGATATCCATGCCCGAGCAGTCCACCTGGTTTCCGTTTTCATCTAGATAAAAAGAGCCTTCCGGAGCTTGTTTAAGACCAAGTCCCCACAATTCACCCATCTTCTTCCCTACATAGTCGTAAACGAAGAGACGGCTTCCGATGGTGGTACCGTAGTCCTCCTGGAACGGATTGTCATTGTTCCAGCCGTCATACATTCTCTTGAGAACGCCGATGTTGCGGGACGCATTGATACCGATGGTCCATTTCCAATCCTTGGTCTTGATCGGAGTGAAGTTCAATGCGATTTCAATACCCTTGTTGCGGATAAGGCCGACATTGGTGGTATAATATTTCGCACCGGTGATGTAATCGTAAGGGACATCATAAATCTGGTCAGTCACATCTGACTGATAGAGAGCGATATCCACGCCGATTCTGTTCTTGAGGAACTTGGCTTCGAGACCGGCTTCCCATGTTTCCACATTTTCCGGCTTCAAATAGTAGTTCGGATAGGTTGCCGCAGGACGGTATCCTCCAGGGAAAGCAGTGGCAGTATATCCGTATGAGATGGAATAAGGAGTGGTATCCTTACCTACATTCGCCCAGGATACACGTGCCTTCAAGAAAGAAACGGCCGGAAGCCAGTCCTGGAATTTAGCGACCTTGTCAATGAGGACAGAGGCGCTGACTGAAGGATAGAAGTATGACCAGTTGCCAGGTGAAAGTGTTGAAGACCAGTCATTTCTGGCAGTAAGATCGAGGTATGCCCAATCATCCCAACCGAGAGAGACAAGTCCATAAAGGCTGTTCACCACTTTTTTCGATCTGTAAGCACTATAATCAGGTTGAGTTCCTGCAGGATAGTTGTTTACGTTATATACGCCTTCAATGTCAAGTTTATCGAGAGTGTATTTCCAGCTCCTTCTGTTGTAGGTCATGTTGTTGCCACCGAATCCGGCAGTAAGGGTGAGCCTGTCATGAACAAAAGAATCGGTGTATTTCAGCATGAAGTCGGTATTGAACTCCACAAGGAAGTTTGACTGCTCGCGATACCATCCCTGAGTATAATTGTATGTATAGAACGGCTTGCGCTGTGTACGGAACTCATTGGTCACATCGGCACCCGATTTCAGGTCGAGAGTGAGTTTGTTTTTCCAGAGATTGATATTGAGTCCGATATTGCCGAAGAGCCTGTCCTTGTCCTGGGTATTAGGCATCGCATACAAAATACGGTAAGGGTTATAGTAATTGTTCTTGCCGACAAGCATGTCGGTATCGCTCGTGAAAGTCTCTTTGTTCCAACGTCCCTGGAAATACTCGTCCTTGTAGTTCTTCATAGAGATGTTTGTCGAGTTCCAGACAAGCTGATATACTACGGAGTTGTTCGAATAGCCGGTCGACGGCATATTGTCTGAGTCAGTCATGAAGTAGTTCACATTTGCAGTGAGCTTGATATACTTGTTGATCTGGCTCTTGACAGCGAGTGAAACAGATTTTCTCTTGTAGCCGGTGTTAGGCAGGATATATTCGTTCTTGGTGTTCTTGAATGAGAGACGTACCGAAGTGCCTTTACCGTTGCCGCCTTCGATGGAAACGGAATTGTCCCATGTCCAACCAGTACGGAAAAGTCCTGAGTACCAGTCATCCTTATAGGTCCAAGGAGTCCTTTGGGCCAAACCGGTGGCATAATCCATACCGTCCTGCTGGAAGCGCATCTTGCTGGCATCGTACTTTTCACCGAATGCATAACGGCTATAGTTACGAGGCAGGCCTTCTACGTTGTGTTCAGCGTTGAAGAAGTTATATTCATTCAAGCCGAGGTCGGAACCTGAACCGTATTCCGTCTGGAAATCAGGCCAATATCCTGCCACGTCAGCAGTAAATTGGGAAGAATAGGTCACGCCGATACCTTTGGCCGTAGAACCTGATTTGGTGGTGATGATGACTGCGCCGTTACCTGCACGTGAACCGTAGAGGGCTGTGGCAGCAGCACCTTTAAGGACTGTAACTGATTCAATATCATCAGGATTGAGGTCAGATGCACCGTCACCGAAGTCGATAGGGTTGTCCTGGTTGGTATATCCGGAACCTGATGCATTGGAAATAGTACCTGATGTGATAGGAATTCCGTCCACGACGTAAAGCGCCGAACTGTTGCCGTCCAGGGAGGATTCACCGCGGACTACCACCTTGGTGGAACCGATAGGGCCGGATGCCTTGTTGAATTGCACGCCGGCTACTTTTCCTTCCATACCGCTGAGCCAGTTGGAGTTCTGCACATTGTTAAGGTCTTCTCCGGTCACTTCCGTAGCGGCATAACCGAGAGAGCGTTTTTCTCGTTTCATACCCAGTGCGGTCACGATTACCTCGCTGAGCTGTTCAGAATCCGGTTTGAGAATGATGTCATAAACCGAAGATTTGGAAACTGTGACGTTCTGTGTCTTGTAGCCCATGAACTGGACACTCAACACGTCACCTTCCTTGGCATTGACGGAAAATTTTCCGTTGCCGTCAGTGATTGTAGCTACATTCTTGCCTTCGACAACGACTGTAGCTCCAGCCATAGGCTGGGTCTTATCTGTGTCGTAGACCGTACCGCGGATCTGGCTCTGCGCGTGTAGGGAGAAACTTCCTCCTACGAGCATCAGAACAGAAGCTACTGCAGTCAGCAACGACTTTCCATAAGAGTTGAACATATTGATGCGTTTTATTGGTTTGTATTATTATTATTATGTATACTGTTTCAAAATGCTGTTTCAAGCAGCTGACATACTATGCGTGTTTGAGGTTTATTTATAAGCATCGGTCGAGAATTCTTTCGGACGTTTCATAGTCTCGGTGTAGACATTTCCGAATTCGTCGGTGACCTTGATGTCGATGGTGGATGTCGCTGATGATGCTTTCACCTTGAACATGTGGTAGTTCATAGTCGTGGTAAAGGCCGGCTCAGCAGTAATCGAAGCATCATTGAAACGCTTGGCTGTCAATGCCGCGATATGCAGAGGGTCATAGCCCTTCACACGCGTACTTGTGAGCGTCTTGCCGTTCTCCTTGATTTCCATCTTCCATTTCGGATTCCAGTTCCAGATGTTTATAAGCACCTCATTGTCAGAGTTCTTAGGATAGGCATCAGTATATTTCTCGAACTTCGATTTTAATGCTGCCGGCACTTTAGGAGCATCTTTCTCGACCGTGAACCAGACATTGTTCAGGTCATAAGTACGGAACTGCTCATTCTCATCGCGCCCCGTGCCCTTGTATCGCCATTTCTTGTCTGTGCCGGTGATGTCCCAGACGGAATATCCGCCAGGTGCGCCGTCCGTACAGATATGGATGCCCGGAGTGAGATACCCCGACCACCACCATGAAGCGCAGACTGCACCTGCATTGTGCTCATAGATGCCTTCAGAGGATTTTTTGTCCACGTTATAAAGCACGTGGGTGTGTCCGGTTACGAAATCCACATTGTAGCCCTTGAATTTGGAGATCAATGTACTTGAGTTCGTCAGGTTATAATTGTATATATTCAACAGATTCTCAGAGCCTTTCGCATAAACCGGCGCATGAGAAGTAACGATGACCGGTGTCGTCTTGGAAACGTGGGAAAGATCTTTCGCGAGCCATTTCAACTGCTCATCCGTAACTTCGGACTTGTATGTGCGCTCCGGTTTGGCGGAAGCCGCTCCCCCGACATTGGTACAGAGGATATCATCGAGCACGATGTAATGCACGTCGCCGATATTGAATGAGTAATAGGTCGGGGCAATGTCTTTCACGTATTCGATGACAGTATTGAAGTCGCCGTCCTTGCACATGTCATGGTCATGGTTTCCGATAGTGTGGAAGAACTGGACTTGCTTCGCAGCATTCTTGAAATAATAATTGACGCTTTTCAGGTACTGAGGGAAGTAGTACTTCCTGGAATACCAATAAAGGTCCCAGGTCATGTCACCGAGGGTGATGACGTAGGACTTGACGTCGTCATCCATTATATCCGCCTTGACTTCTTTCATGCAGTTGTCAAACTGGTTCAAATCGTTCGTCCTGTCAGCCAGATGCATGTCGCCGAGGAAATACACACGATATTTGTCCTGATTCACCTTTACGAGGTTGAAATCGTGACGTTCCGCCTTGTCGGCTTCCTCGGTCAATGTCGCATGGAACTGAGGGAGCACACCTTCGGAGACCACCTCATAACCCTTTGGAATAGAAACGAATACATAGCCCCATTTCTTCGCGGATTTAAACTGATAGACGCCGTCCTTGTCTGTTTTCACCACTTCGACGCCATCCGAAACGACCACGTCCGCCAGCCCTTCGCCGTCGCAATGGACCACGCCGTACACGTTATTGCCGCCTGTCGGCTCAATGTCGACCACATCGAAGATTATGTCAATGTTTATGTGTCCGACGATTTTAGTCCGGGAATTCCTGCGGACCAGCATTTCGTAGCGTCCGGTGGTGACTTTCGGGTCCAATGTAAATGTGAAACTGCCTTTGTCTATGGACTTGATCTGATTGTCGAAGCTTTCCGCGGTATTCATCAGCACGATTACGTCGCCGGTTTCAGGTCCATGACTTCCTACGACCTTCAATGTCACGTCTCCGCCTTTTTTCGCGCTTACGGAGTTTTCCAGTATTATACCGGAGACATTGATCGGAGTGCCGTCAGGATTATCAGGAGTCTCTTTGGTGCCGTCACAGCCCGAGAATACCACCATGGACAAGGTGGTTAAGAAAACGACAAGAATTCGTTTTAGCGTTTCGTTTCGAAAGTATTTCATATTCGTTATGTTCGTATTCCGTAGTTAATCGGTTTACATTTCGAAACAAAGGTAGTACAAAAAAAGATTTCCCACAAAAAAAATTAGAGATGGCCAATCCGTAATTATTGGTCATCTCCTCTGGAGCGGAAAACGGGGTTCGAACCCGCGACCTTCGGCTTGGGAAGCCAACACTCTACCAACTGAGCTATTTCCGCAACTCGACAGGAACTCATCCGATCATCTCTGCAAATATAGTCATTAAAATCCGTTTCGCAAGATTTTTTCTCACGAACTTCAAACCGCCATCAGTTCCGCTTCACTCAAGGACATAGTCGGTGACGTTGCGGAGGCCGGGGATGCCGAAGTAGGATTCCACTATGTTGCCTTTCAGATATACCTTGCGTTTCAGGTTTTCGGGATTGTCGGCAAGGTTCAGGGCGTCGCGGATGTCCCCTTTCGGAAGACTGACGGAAAGGCACGACTCTTTGTCGGATACAGAGGTCCTGCCGGCAATCGCGATATTCGTATCGGAAGAAAACGGCTCGTCGAATGATATGGAAGCGGATGTCATGTCCCCACCGACGATGTAGCCATAAACCCAGACGCCATCCGCTCCGACCTCCGATTTCGCCTGCGTCACGTTATATGCGGTCTTATAGGTGTTGCCGGAAGCGTTTCCCGATGAAGTTCCGCCCGACGACGAACCCCCGCCGATCACATAATTATCATACAGCCAAGTCCTGGATGTATCCACGTCTATATGTATCCTGCCTTCGGAAGACGACTGTGCAGGCGACGGAGCGGAAACATTGACAGTCAACACTTGTCTGGCTTTCAATGTCTTGGTAAACAATGTCTTGTCTGTTCCGGCATTGTTCAGGACAAGGGACACTTTGCCGGGATTGAAGTAGGCTATCCGCTTTTCCGAATACCCGTACATGAGCTTGCCGTCTGAAGATTTCATGAACAGGACGCCGTCAGGATAGCTTTTGAGAAAATTCGAAGCCACCTTGAGACGAAGCCCGGCATTGACCTGCTCACAAGAGAGATATACATCTGACACTTTGCCAGACTTCACTACCACGCATTGCTCATCGCCGTAAAGCGGGGCGGAGAAAGCCGGCTTGGTGAATTTCCCGGAGCGCACCGATATGTTATAGGTGCCCGATTTGACCATTAGCTTTTCAGGAGAATCCCCATACTTTCCGTCATATACGGTTTCGCCGCCGGAGCCGGTAATTTTTAGCAGGAACTCGCTGGTATCCGGTATGTTTTCGGTCGCCTTGGTCTGTTCATAGGAGTATTCCGAAAAATGAATGCAAAGAGTTCCTTCTCCTCCTTCAGCATCCAGCTGAACCCGTCGGCATGAGACAGGGATGACAATCATTGACAAACAAATGAGCCAGCAGGCCAGATTCGCCACCACATTGGAAAAAATAGTTTTATTCATGATTCTGATAGTATTTGTTTTGGCGGCGAATGTATCGGGATTTCCGAAAACTCCATTAAAAAAACATAAAAATCTGTGTGACAAATTTATAACACAAACTAATTTGGATTAATTTTATGATTTTTAACT
>ERZ1026850.597-NODE-597-length-21858-cov-8.571986_pt1 | contig 21858 bp, 22 predicted proteins | sample MGYA00380155_ERZ1026850 | MGnify/ENA primary metagenome ERZ1026850 (study PRJEB33269, sample SAMEA4719791) | human gut metagenome | biome: human-associated habitat; feature: organic feature; material: feces | place: Cameroon | collected 2013-10 ... | reverse complement strand
ATATATATTATCGGCATAGTATGTTAAAATGAGAAATCGGAAATAATAGGAAAAGAGGGTAACGAAATGTTATTGGATTTTGTAGAAATGCTGAAGGTTATTTTTCTTGGAATTGTAGAAGGAATTACAGAATGGCTTCCAATCAGCAGCACAGGACATATGCTTTTAGTGGATGAATTTATCAGGCTTGATATGACAGATTCATTCAAAGAGATGTTTTTCGTGGTGATACAGTTGGGAGCTATTCTTGCGGTAGTGCTTTTGTTCTGGAAGAAAATGTTCCCGTTCCAGTTTAAAGATAAGACACAGCCGGTAGTCAGAAAAGATATTTTTTCTTTATGGTTTAAGGTTGTAGCTGCCTGCATACCGGGAGCGGTGGTAACGCTTTTGTTTGATGATTATGTGGATGCACATTTTCATACACCGCTTGTGATTGCAATTGCATTGATTTTCTATGGTTTTGCTTTTATTCTGATTGAAAACTGGAATAAGAAGCGGAAAGTAAGAGTAGAAAGCTTAAATGATATTACTTATCAGACAGCATTTCTTATCGGATTGTTTCAGGTACTTGCAATTATTCCGGGAACCTCCCGTTCCGGTGCAACCATTATCGGAGCACTTTTAATCGGGGTATCCCGTGTGGCTGCGGCAGAGTTTACATTTTTTCTGGCTGTGCCGGTTATGTTTGGCTGGAGCCTGATTAAACTTATTAAGTTTGGCTTTGCGTTTTCCACGCAGGAGCTTTGTGCCTTAGGCTTAGGCTGCGTGGTAGCATTTGCGGTATCTGTAGTAGTCATCCGTTTTCTGATGGGCTATATCAAAAAACACGATTTTAAAGTATTTGGCTGGTACCGGATTATTCTTGGAGCCATTGTTTTAGGTTATTTTGCACTGTAGGAACCACTTAAGAAAATGAGAGATTCTTCCGATATAAAGAATGGAACAGATTGTTTTAAGCAAAAGGATTTGCTTATAGATATTTTCAAGGAGGAATTTTTATGAACACAAACGCAGTAAATCAGGCTGCAGAAACCGTTTCCGTCTATACGGAATCGGAAAAGAACAGCAAAGTCTCTGGAAAAACCATTGGAGAGCCAAAGCTTTCGGATAAGGCGAAAGAGTATTATGAGAAGCTGAAAAAGAAATTTGGAACGATGGATTTCATTCTGGTATCCAAGGATATGAAAGAGACAGCAAAATCCAATGCAGGACAGTATGCCAATGCCAACAAAATGGTGGTTCTAATTGACGAAGAGAAGATTGAGCGGATGGCAGAAGATGAGTCCTACCGGAAGCAGTACGAGGGAATCATTGCCAACGCATCCAGTCAGTTGGCAACCATGCAGAGCAAATTTGCCAATGGACAAAGTGGCGTAAAAGCATACGGCATTCAGGTAAATGATGGCGGAAATGCATCATTCTTTGCAGTAGTAGATAAGTCTTTATCTCTTCAGAAGAAACGTATCGAAAAGAAACAGGAAGAAAACCGTGCAGAACGTAAGAAAGCTCAGAAGGAAGCTTATGAGAAACGAATGAATCAGGAGGATGAAGATACATCTTCCGTTAAGAAATCGGACAAGACTGACAGCACGGATAAAACTGGTAAGAGTGAAGATCTGGTAACGGTTACTGCCGGTTCGTTGGAAGAACTGGAAAAGAAAATCCAGGATATGTTATATGACAGCATGAGCGATTATGTATTTACACCACAGGAAAAACAGGTTGGCTGGAATGTAGATTTTCGTGGATAATAAATAAAAGGCAGGATACAATATGGAAAAGAGACCTCTATATATTGCACTCCGGGCAGCCCTGACTTTCTTAATCCACTGGGAAATCAAAGTGGAGAAAAAGGACTGCCTGGAGTAGAGGTACGATTCGTATGCTGACGTTCCGGAAGGGAGTGGATAAACTGGCGTGGTGTCATGCCATAGCGTTTTTTGAATTCCCGGTAGAAGTAGGAAAGGCTGCTGAAACCGGCAGTCATGGCAGCATCTGTAATGGATAGCTCCTGCTGTTCTAAGAGGTCGGCAGCCTTTTGCAGGCGTAGGCTCTTGATATAATCTAAGCATGACATTCCGACATATTTCTTAAAAAAGCGCATGAAATGGTATTCACTGAAATAGCAGGAGGATGCAAGGCTTTCAATAGAAATATTTTCTGTATAATGTAATCCGATATATTCTAAGACACCCCTAATCTTCTGGGTATGTTCGCTTTGAAGCTGTGGCTGCTCAGAACTTTTGCTGCAGTACGGAAGTAGAAGGGTAAGAAGCTTTAACAGCAGGGATTTTAACATCAGTTCATATCCCTGCTGGGCAGCGGAATAACAGCTGCTGATTTCATAGAACAATGCGAGGGCATCCGGGTAGACCGGGTGCTCTTTTGCTATATGAAAAGGGGGAATCAGCTGCTGCTTGGCAAGGGGCATCAGATACCGCATGGCACAGATATCTGCAGAGGATGCACCAAGGAAATCAAGGTGAAAGACATATGTTTCCGAATGCATATGCCCGGCAGGTAATATGGCAATGGAATGCAGAGCCAGTGGAGGAATGAAAACGAAATCTCCAGGCATAGCCTGAAAGCTTTCAAGGTCAACCTGATACGTACAGACACCGCTGGTAATCAGGGTAAATTCAGCCTCTTCATGCCAGTGGGGCGTAACAATGGGATACCGTTCCTGCAACGTAGTAAGATATTTTTTTAATGGGAAAATTCGTTCGCCATGAACGGCCTTTTCTTTTTGTTCCAGAGGGAGTTGTTTTTTATCTTTCATGGGAACCTCCTTTTAATGCTGCTTATTTAAATAGCATTTATCCTGATTTTTTATACAAACAAAATGAAAGAAATGGAATTTTGGATGCAGACGATGGAAGGGTAGGTTATAGGATACAAAATAGCAGCATTTCTTAGATACATTTTTTCTTGATTATAAACTGTCTTTCCGCTTGCTTTGACGAGGATATCTGCACCGTCCGTCGAGTGTGGATGCTGCATAAAGATAGTAAGGAGCACTAAGAATTTCAGTATTAATATTATTTTACCTGCCAACCGGCGCAAATTCACATCCATGTTCATATGCGCCTCGCCGGCACGTCCCTGTGCCGGCGTTGGCTATTGCTGTATGAAATTCTAAGTGCTCCTAACAATCCTTATCATGCATCCATACTTCGGCGAACGGTACAGATATCTTGTCAAACATTGGAAAGACTGTTTTTATCATAGAAAGAAAAAATGTATTTTAGAAATGCGCTGTTTTGCATCAGACCTATCTTCCACCGTCTGCATCTGAAATCCATAATCATATCGTTTATTTTGTTTTACATAAAAGAGCAGGATTGTGCAATAAAAACGCAAATATCACGGAAGAAACTTCCTGAAACTTCGTATATAATAACAGTATCATACAAAGAACGAAGTGTAAATACAGGAATAATGGAAATATGGAGGATGGGAACATGAAGAAAAAATGGTGGCATGACAAGGTAGCATACCAGATTTATCCAAAGAGCTTTCAGGACAGCAACGGAGATGGAATCGGTGATTTGAGAGGAATCATATCCAGACTGGATTATTTAAAGGAACTGGGTATCGATATCGTATGGCTTTCACCGATTTATAAATCTCCGTTTGTAGACCAGGGATATGATATTTCAGATTATTATAATATTGCTGAAGAATTCGGAACCATGGAAGAGTTTGATGAGCTGCTTGCGGAAGCAAAGAAACGTGATATGTATATCGTAATGGATCTGGTGGTAAATCATTGCTCCGACCAGCATGAGTGGTTCCAGAAAGCACTGGCAGACCCGGATGGAGAGTATGCAGATTATTTCTATTTTGTGAAAGGAAAAGATGGCAAGGCTCCAAGTAATTACCGTTCCTATTTTGGCGGAAGCACCTGGGAGAAGGTGCCAGACAGTGATAAATACTATCTTCATATGTTCGCCAAAGAGCAGCCGGATTTAAACTGGGAGAATCCGGTAGTGCGTCAGAAAATCTATGAAATGGTGAACTGGTGGTTAGACAAAGGCGTGGCAGGATTCCGTATAGATGCAATTATCAATATCAAGAAAGATATTAACTTCCCGTCCTTTGAACCGGATGGACCGGATGGACTTGCAACCTGTATCAAGATGGTGGAAGCAGTAAATGGAGTAGGAGATTTCTTAGAGGAATTAAAGCATGAGACCTTTGAGAAGCACGATGCCTTTACAGTAGGAGAAGTCTTTAATATGAAGGAAGATGAACTCTTGGAATTTATCGGAGAGGATGGACATTTCTCTACGATGTTTGATTTCAGTGCCCATGTGCTTACTTTTGGTGAGCATGGCTGGTACGACCAGAAACCATTACGTTTTGAGGAATGGCGGAAAGTAATTTTCGATTCCCAGCAGGAATTACAGGGAAAATGCTTTAAGGCAAACATTATTGAAAATCATGATGAGCCAAGAGGAGCAACCCATTATCTGCCTGAGCATGCCAGAAATGATGCAGGAAAGAAGATGCTTGGAACCGTATCCGTTCTTTTGCGTGGAATTCCATTTATCTATCAGGGACAGGAAATTGGGATGACCAACTGCAAACGAAATGATATTTCAGAATATGATGACATCAGCACCATCGATCAGTATCAGGAGGCGTTGCGTGCAGGACTCAGTGAAGAAGAAGCACTGAAATGCTGTTATGAGAACAGCCGTGATAATGCCAGAACACCAATGCAGTGGTCCGATGGAAAAAATGGCGGATTTACCGATGGAACTCCATGGCTTGCCATGAATCCGAATTACATGGAAATCAATGTAGCAGCCCAGGAACATAAGGCAGATTCTGTATTGGCTTATTACAGAAAATTAATTGCACTGCGTAAGGCAAAAGAGTTTAAAGATACTTTCACTTATGGCATTTTTAAACCAAAATATGAAAATGTAGATGACATATTTGCTTTTGAACGGGTAAATGAAGAAAGTGGTCAGAAGCTTTTGGTTCTTGCAAACTTTGGAACAGAAGAACATACCATCACATTAGAGCATAATGTTGCAAAGGTCTTATTAACCAATAAAGGCCGCCAGGAAGCAATCAATGCTGAGGCAGCCTTAAATGGAACAATTACATTAGACAGCTGTGAAACCGTTGTCTTAGAATTAGAAAAGTAAACTTTAGAAAGAAATTTGATCTGGAAATTTAATCCATAATCTCTCCATCAACAGAGATGGTAACAACCTGCCATGGAATCATTTTTCCGCTTTGCTTTAAGGCATTCTGGACAGCCATTACAATGCCGCCGCAGCACGGAACCTCCATGCGCACAATACTGATATCTCTGATATTGTTATTGCGGATAATTTCAGTAAGCTTTTCGCTGTAATCCACATCATCCAGTTTGGGACATCCAATCAGGGTGATGTGGTTTTTTATGAATTTTTCATGGAAATTGCCATAGGCAAAAGCTGTACAGTCTGCAGCAATCAGCAGTCTTGCATTGTCAAAATACGGAGCATTTGTAGGTGCTAATTTAATCTGAACCGGCCACTGGGTAAGCTGGCTTTCCGGAGCATTTCCTGCTGTGACTGTGTTGGATGCAGTACCGGATGCGGTATTAGAGCCTGTAGAAGTATTTTCCGTGTTTTTACGCTGCATGGAGCGCATCCGGCTGCCCGGACATCCGCTGAAAACCGGAGCTGCGTGATTGGCTGAAACTGCAGGTTTTACCGAAGCCGCTTCACGGTTCTTTAAGTGCTCTTTTACAGCGGCTTCGTCATAGGCTGCGGCTTCCCTCTGTACAAAGGTAATAGCACCGGTAGGACATGCCGGAAGACAGTCACCTAACCCATCGCAGTAATCCTCTCTTAAAAGCTGGGCTTTTCCATCGACCATACCGATGGCACCTTCGTGGCAGGCGGATGCACATAAACCGCATCCATTACATTTTTCTTTATCAATATGAATTATTTTACGAATCATTTTAGATTCCTCCTCGTTGATTTTGTATAGTCAGTATACTATAATAACAATAAATAATCGGTTGGAAAAACAACGGAGGTTATAAAATGAAAAAATTTCCTGTAGAAATGAAAAACTCACCTTTTTTTGAAGGAATTGAGGAAACAGAAGAGGAGAAAGTCTTAAAGGGATTAGATGCCCATGAGATGACTTATGATAAAGAAAATTATATTCTGCACTGCGGAGAGCAGGTAAAAGAAATGGGACTGCTGGTTTCTGGCGGACTTTTGATTGTGCAGGAGGATTTCTGGGGAAACCGGAATCTGGTTGCAAAGATAGGACCGGGTGATGTTTTTGCAGAGACCTTTGCCTGTATGCAGAGGCGGAATATTAATGTAAATGTGATTGCAGAAGAGACCGCAGATGTGCTGTGGCTGAACGTTCAGAATATATTGAATGCAGATGGAGAAACGGAAGGCTGGAAGCTGGTTCTGCTTCGGAATTTATTAGAGAATATAGCAGAAAAGAATCTTCGCTTTAATGAAAAATTAACCCATATGGGAAAACGCAGTACCAGGGAAAAGTTATTATCCTATCTGTCGGCAGAGGCACAGAAGCATGGAACGTCAGAGTTTGATATTCCATTTTCCAGACAGCAGTTAGCAGATTATCTTTCTGTGGAACGAAGTGCGATGTCAACGGAACTTGGAAAATTAAGAGATGAGGGACGGCTTTCTTTCCGGAAGAATCATTTCTGCCTGAACAGAGATGTATATTTATAATAGAAGAAAATGCACTCTTGAGAAATTGTACTGAATTCAAAACTTGATTTTTATTTAAAAGAGGGTACAATTATATGCAGTTAAAATAATATATAGAGAGCAGAGGAGAGAAAGATATGTTTGGTTTTGGTCAACTGATTGATATTTTAAAGAAAAGCCCAAAGAAAATTGTGTTTACAGAGGGAAATGACCCAAGAATTTTAGAGGCAGCATCCCGTCTGCTGGCAAGTAATTTCTTAAGCCCGATTCTGGTTGGAAATGAGGCTGAGATTCAGAAAGCAGCAGAGGAGAGCGGATTTAATATTCGTGGAGCCAAGATTATCGATCCATTACATTTTGAAAAATTTGATGAGATGGTTACCATGTTCTGTGAATTAAGAAAGAGCAAAGGCGTAACACCGGAGCAGGCAAAAGGAGTTCTTTCACAGGCTAATTATTTCGGAACCATGTTAGTAAAAATGGGATATGCTGATGCACTGTTAGGTGGAGCAACCTATTCTACAGCAGATACTGTTCGTCCGGCGTTACAGTTAATTAAGACAAAACCGGGTAACAGCATTGTATCATCCTGCTTTATTCTGGTACGTCCTTCTGCAACCGGCGAGAATGAAGTACTGGCAATGGCAGACTGTGCAATCAACATTCATCCGACAGAAGATGAACTGGTTGAAATTGCCGGAGAAGCAGCAGAGTGTGCAAAGATATTCGGTGTAGATCCAAAGGTAGCATTCTTAAGCTATTCTACATTAGGCTCCGGAAAGGGCGAGGATGTAGATAAGATGCGTAATGCGGCAAACAAGACAAGAGAAAAATATCCGGAGCTTCCAATCGAGGGAGAACTTCAGTTTGATGCAGCTGTATCTCCAAGAGTTGCACGTACCAAATGTCCGGAATCCAAAGTGGCAGGACATGCAAATACCTTTATTTTCCCGGATATCAATGCCGGAAATATTGGATATAAGATTGCACAGCGTCTTGGTAACTTCGATGCATATGGTCCGATTCTTCTTGGATTAAATGCACCAATCAATGACTTATCCCGCGGATGTAATGCATCAGAAGTGTATTCCATGGCAATTATTACAGCTGCATTAGCTTAAACTGTTAGAATGAAAAGGTGACGGTATGCATAACGAATTAACACAAAGTGATATCAAGAAGATGGAAGAAGAAATTGAATATCGGAAATTAGTGGTACGAAAGAATGCAATCCGTGCTGTACAGGAAGCAAGAGAACAGGGTGACTTAAGTGAAAACTTCGAGTATTATGCCGCCAAGAAAGATAAGAATAAAAACGAAAGCAGAATTCGTTATTTAGAGCGCATGATTCGTACTGCAGTTGTGGTATCAGATGATTCTAAGGAAGACGAGGCAGGTATCAATAATACGGTGACGGTTTATATTGAAGAAGATGATATGGAAGAATCCTTCAAATTGGTGACTACCATGCGTGGAAATTCGCTGAAAGGATTAATCAGTATTGAATCTCCTATGGGGAAAGCAGTGCTTGGCCATAAGGTAGGAGACCGTGTCAGTGTGAAGGTAAATGACGATTACAGTTATGATGTTATAATCCGTAAAATTGAAAATACCGGAGAAGAGAACGAGAAAATCCGAAGCTTCTAAAAGATAATAAGAATAAGAATAAGAACCAGAAAACGGTTTAAAAAGGCGAGAAGAGGTCTGTAAAGGGTAATACTTTTGCAGGCTTCTTTTTTACTTTACAGGAAATTGCTTTCCTGTAAAGTAAAAAACGCTCCGCGAGGATGCACCAAGGTGTATCCTATTTTGTATATTTTGCACAAATTGTGAAATGGATTTTTGTGAATGAAAATGACTGAATATGATTGATTATGACGGTTTTTGAACGTATAATAAAACCATAGAAAGCAGAAAATAGGAATGGGAGGGATGATATGCTGACAGAGGAAAGATATGGAAAAATCCTTTCCCTGCTGGAAGAACAGGGCAGTGTTAAAGTAACTGAGCTGATGCAGCTTTTCGATGCTTCCGAGTCAACGGTGCGAAGAGATTTGAATGCTTTAGACGAAAATGGAAAGCTTTTGAAGGTTCATGGCGGTGCAATTTTAAGAGGGACAGTTTTTCATACACAGGATGATGATGTGCCACTTCGAAGAAACATGCATCGTGATGAGAAGGCTGCCATAGCGAAGTATGCAGCATCCTTAATTACAGCAGATGATTTTATTTATCTGGATGCAGGAACTACAACGGACTGTATGATAGACTTTATGGATGTGAAGCCATCCTGTGTGGTAACAAATGCAGTAGCCCATGCAAAGCGGCTTTCCGAACTGGGATGTGAGGTTTATATCATCGGCGGAGAGTTCAAGGCATCCACAGAAGCTGTGGTAGGTGCTGAGGCAGTGGAGTCCTTAGATAAATATAATTTTACAAAAGGGTTCTTCGGAACCAATGGAATTAATGTAGAAAAAGGATATACCACACCGGATGTGAAAGAGGCTATGGTAAAGAAGAAAGCAATGGCAAATTGCCGACAGTGTTATATCCTGGGAGATAAGAGTAAATTTGCACAGATATCCAGTGTGACATTTGCACCATTTGCTTCAGCAGATGTGATTACAACAGGTCTTACCTTGGAATCTTATCGGAAGTATAAAAATATAAAGGAGGTGGAAGAATGATTTATACCGTAACGTTTAATCCGTCATTGGATTATGTAGTGGATGTAAAAACCTTCAAAACCGGTCAGGTAAATCGGACGGAACAGGAGAAAATGTTCCCGGGAGGAAAGGGAATCAACGTATCCATCGTATTGAATCATCTAGGATTAAAGAGCACCGCATGGGGCTTCTTAGCAGGCTTTACCGGAGAAGAAATCAGCAAACGGCTGGATGAAGAGGGAGTAAATACCGATTTCATTCAGGTAGAGAAAGGAATATCAAGAATTAATGTGAAGCTTCGGTCCACAGAAGAAACAGAAATCAATGGGCAGGGACCGATGATCCGCAGCACAGATATCGAGAAGCTTTATGCTAAATTAGATACCTTAAAAGCCGGTGATGTGCTGGTACTGGCAGGAAGCATACCGGATGTTATGCCACAGTCCATATATATGGATATCATGAAATATCTGGAAGGAAAGGATGTCATGATTGTTGTAGATGCAACCAGAGAACTTCTGGCAAATGTTCTTCCGCTTCATCCTTTCCTGATTAAACCGAATAATCATGAATTAGGACAGTTATTTGGTGTGACAATCAGCAGCAAAGAGGATGTAAAGAAATACGCAGCGAAGCTGCAGGAGCAGGGTGCAAGAAATGTCCTTGTTTCCATGGCAGGTGACGGAGCAGTGCTTTTGACAGAGGACGGAAAAGCTTATGAAAGCGAAGCACCGGAAGGTAAAGTAAAGAATTCCGTAGGAGCAGGAGACTCCATGGTGGCAGGTTTCCTGGCAGGATATTTAAAGAATAAGGATTATGCGCAGGCGTTTAAGATGGGAGTCTGTACCGGAAGTGCCAGTGCATTTTCAGAAGAACTTGCAACGAAAGAAGAAGTAGAACATTTATTAAAGAATCATGCATTTCCATTTTAAGAAAAAGGAGGAAGGTATATGAGAATCAGAGATTTGCTGGCACCGGAAAGCATTCAGTTGAATGGCACAGCAACCGGAAAGGAAGATGTATTAAACCAGATGGTTTCCCTGATGGTAAAGAGTGGAAAAATTGCAGATAAAGAGACTTACCGGAAAGGAGTCTTTGCAAGAGAGGAAGAGAGTACCACAGGAATTGGAGAGGGCATTGCAATTCCTCATTGCAAATCAGCAGCCGTAAAGAAACCAGGATTAAGTGCAATGGTATTAAAGGACGGGGTAGATTTTGATGCCTTAGATGGAGAGAAGGTTCATTTAATCTTCTTAATTGCAGCACCGGATACAGAAGATAATGTACATCTTGACGTATTAAGCCGTCTGTCTGTTCTTCTGATGGATGAGAATTTCACCAACGGATTAAAACAGGCTGCTTCGGTTGAAGAATTCTTAAAAGTCATTGATGAAGCAGAATCTGAGAAGGAAGAAAAGGAAGAACAGAAGGAAGCAGAAATAAAGGAACCGGAAGAAAATCAGAAAAAGATTCTTGCAGTAACCGGATGTCCGACTGGAATTGCCCATACATACATGGCAGCAGAAAGTCTGGAGAAGAAGGCAGCAGAATTAGGTTGCTTTATTAAGGTGGAAACAAGAGGCTCCGGCGGAGCAAAAAATGTGCTTACTACAAAAGAAATTGAAGAAGCAGACTGTATTATTGTAGCAGCTGATACCAAAGTCCCGATGGAACGTTTTGCCGGAAAACCGGTTATCATCTGTCAGGTTTCCGATGGAATCAGTAAAGCTGATAAATTATTACAGCGCGCTATGGCAAAGGATGCACCGATTTATAAAGGCAGCGGCGAAGCATCAGAAAGTGAAAGCATGGGCGGAGAAAGCTTTGGACACAAAGTTTACAAGCATCTGATGAATGGTGTTTCCCATATGCTTCCGTTTGTTGTCGGTGGTGGTATTATGATTGCCATTGCATTCTTAATCGACAGCTTTGGTGTAGACCTTGCATCACTTCCTACAGATGAGCGTGCTAATTTTGGTACAATTCTTCCGGCAGCAGCATTCTTTAAGTCCATTGGAGGACTGGCATTTGGCTTTATGCTTCCTGTACTGGCTGGCTATATTGCCATGAGTATTGCAGACCGTCCTGGATTAGTAGTAGGTTTCGTTGGAGGAGCTATTGCAGCAAATGGAAAATCTGGTTTCCTTGGAGCCTTAGTAGCCGGATTTGCCGCAGGTCTTATCATCCAGTTATTAAAGAAAATCTTTGACAAACTGCCAAAAGGACTGGATGGATTGAAACCGGTTCTACTGTATCCGCTGCTTGGTGTATTGTTAATAGGTGCATTGATGACCTTTGTTATCGAACCGCCGGTTGGAGCTTTGAATACTGCAATTAATACCGGACTGGCACATATGAATGGCGTAAGCTCTGTATTACTGGGAGCATTGGTAGCAGGAATGATGGCTGTGGATATGGGCGGCCCTGTAAATAAAGCAGCATATGTATTTGGAACTGCATCCATTGCCGCTGGAAACTATAATATTATGGCAGCCGTTATGATTGGCGGTATGGTGCCACCAATTGCCATTGCACTTGGAACCTTATTTTTCAAAAATAAATTTACCGCAGAAGAAAGAAAAGCCGGACCGACAAACTTTATCATGGGCTTATCCTTTATCACAGAAGGCGCAATACCATTTGCAGCAGCAGATCCGCTGCGTGTGATTCCGGCCTGTGTGGTAGGTTCTGCAATCGCAGGAGCAATGTCCATGGCATTTAACTGTACACTGATGGCACCACATGGCGGAATCTTCGTATTCTTAGTAATGGGTAATGCAATCTGGTATCTTTTATCCCTGATTGTAGGCTCAGCAGTATCTTGTCTACTTTTGGGATTGTTAAAAAAGAAGATTGTATGATATAATAAGTGATGTACTCACGAATAGTGAGCATAAGCGAGTAAACATACTTGCAAATTAAAACTATGGTATAAAAAAATGGGAAAAATATAACTTTTTTAGGAGGAAGAACATGAAAGAATTTACTTACACAATCACAGATGAGCAGGGAATCCATGCAAGACCGGCAGGATTACTGGTAAAGGAAGCTGCAGGATTTGCAAGTGCAATTACCATTGAAAAGGATGGTAAGAAAGTAGATGCAAAGAGAATCCTTGGCGTTATGGGACTGGGCGCTAAGAAAGGTGCAGAAATCACACTTCGTGCAGAGGGTGAAGATGAAGATGCAGCAATTGAAAAATTAAGTGCATTCTTACAGGAGAATCTGTAAAGCCAGGAAGAATATTTAAGCTGAAGTGCATTTCGGAAAAGATGTTCACAGCGATGAAAAGGGACCTGTCACTTATGATAAGTGGCAGGTCCCTTTTATGGAAATTTGTATTATTTTAAAATTCCTTAGTTATTTGAGATAAATGTTAATTCATCAGAGGAATAGCCAACTTCGTAGGATTCATAGTCACGTACTTCGAATTTAATAGAAGCATTGGTTACATCATCAATAGATGTAATATCATCATTTGCTTCAATTGACATAAAAGTACCGGTTCCAGGAAGAAGATATCCATATCCGTAATCATCCTGCATAAAGTCATTGATTGAGAAATCATCGGATTCAGCGACACAGGTGTTATCCGTAGTATTCTCAATATAGAATACAAATTCAAGTGTATCATCCCATCCGGTTGTTGTGCCAACATAATATACATTGATGCCATTAGCGGAATCTAATGCTACAGCATCTGGAACAGAGGAAATAGAGAATGGGGTATAGGAATCGGAAAGATTGATATCCTGTACAACACCATCATCAATCAAAGTATCATAAGTATCAGAATCATAGAAGCTTACCTGGAGTTTAATATTATCAATGCTGTCAAAACCGGTTAAAGTGAAATCATCAGTGGAAATGCTAAGTTCTTCGTTGCTTTTTTTGCCGGCAGCGATGTCACCTGAAATATAACCATACATGGTTACACCATTAATTGCACAATAATCAACACTGATTCCAAGGTCGTTGGAAGTATTGTTTTCAATAGTAACTTTAATTTCCGGAATTACAGAATCATCATAGTAGCTGTATACAATACTGGTAGCTGTAATGGTAACATCATTAGCTGAGTATAATACAACATTATCTAAAGGAACTTCTTTGTCATCGCCATAGCTGTAATCACTGTCATCATAGTCATCACTATCATCTGAATCAGAATCAAAATCAAAGTCATCAAGATCAGATGTGATACCACTGTTATCAAAAATTTCTTTTCCTGCATTGCTTAAGGTTTTAGAAAGAGTGATAACTGCATATACAACAACACCGATAGAGAAGATGGTTGCCAGAATGGAAATGATTAATCCGGCAATTGCTGCACCACGAAGGTCACGGTTCTTACCCATTCCAAGAATGGAAAGAATGATAGCAGCGATACCAAGAATGATTCCGATTATTGGAACAAACCATCCGAAAGGTAAAGCAGCGATACCAAGAATCAGACCAAGGACACCAAAAACACAGGATTTCTTCGGTGCATCACCGTTGATATTGTAGGAAGGTGCTGCATTATAGCTGTTTCCATTGTTAAATGCCTGCTGTCCGTAATTTGGCTGATTGTAAGCAGACTGATTATAAGCGTTCTGATTATAGTCGTTCTGATTATAGCTGTTTGGATTATAATCGTTCTGGTTGTAAGCCTGCTGCTGATTTGCATTTGGTGCATCATAGGTCATAGGACCATTGTCCGGCTGAGTGTAAGTCTGCTGCTCAGGAGCCGGCTGACCATAGTTCAGCTGTGCATTGTTGTCTGGGTTTGGATTTCCGGTAGGTTCATTTCCGGAAAAACCATTTGGATTGTCGTTTACGTTTTCTCCGTTTAAATTATACATAACTTTCTCCTTTTCATATATTACGTGAATGGTTACACTCTTTTAAGGTATCATATTAAAGTCAGCTTGACAATGTTTTTCTTTTTTTTGCATGATTTTGCAAAAAAAATAGAAAAAAATTTATAAAAATACATTGACATCATCGCTTTACAGTGATAAACTAAGCTCAATTAATGAACTGAATAAATAAAATCAGTGAGCAAAAGTAGTACGGTAAATGATTTCTTTACAGAGAGCCGGCGTTGGTGGAAGCCGGTAAGATAGTTTATTCGGAATGGATTTGTCAGATGCAAAGTGAACAATAGTAGCGGATGCCGTTTTCCCACGTTACAGGGACGAGGATATCGAAGGAGACTTCTGTATCCAAGAGGTTATGTTTGAATTAGTGGCGGATATTTTCTAATTGAAAATATCCGTTTTTTAGTTACTTGCAGGTAAAAAGCAGACATAGCGAAGATGGGTGGCACCACGCGATAAGCGTCCCTGACTGGAAAAGAACATTTTCCGGTCGGGGACTTTTTCTTTGCACGGGCAGCATTTATAAAGCCGGTTTATAGGAGGATGATTATGGTAAGAAACAGAAAAGTATTCAAAAAAACAGTGAGCATTGTCAATGAAAAATCAACAGACATGTACGAAAGTCTGGTAGGAGATAAAAAAGGCTTCCTGTTAGAAAGTTACGATAAGAATTATGACCGCTATACTTTCTTTGGCATGGAGCCGGAAGAAATTGTAACATCAAGAGGAAATGCACTGGTGATTACAAAAGCAGATGGCACAGAGGAAGTAAGAGAAGGAAATCCGCTGGAGCGTCTGAAAGAATATTACAGTGAATTTCATATCGAAAAAGAAGACGAAGAGCTGTCCTTCTCCGGTGGACTGGTTGGAAATCTTGGATATGATTTTGTAAGATATTCTGAAGTGCTTCCGGACAATAACCCGGATGAAATCGGAATCGAAACCATACAGATGATGTTAATGACTTCTTTCCTTATGGTAGACCATGTAGCAGAAACACTGACTGCTGTAGTATTAGAAGAGCCTTCGGAAGAAGGAAGAGAGCAGGCAATGGAAAAGGCAGGACAGATGATAAAGAAAGCCATGGAGAAGAAGGAATGCAGACGGAACTTCTACCACGATGGAAAAATCATTAAGAAGTCGGACAGCATCGAAGAATATGGCGAAAAGGTAGAGAAAATCAAACATTATATCAGAGAAGGGCATGTGTTCCAGACCGTATTGTCACAGCGCTGGACGATTGAAACCAGACAGACCGGTTTTGAATTATATAAGGAATTAAGAGAATTAAATCCTTCTCCGTATCTTTATTATTTTAATTACGGAACCTTTGAAGTGATCGGAAGTTCACCGGAAATGATTGTAAAGAAGCAGGGAAATAAAGTGTTCACCTGTCCGATTGCAGGAACCCGGAAGAGAGGAAAAGATGAAGCAGAAGACAAACGGCTGCGGGATGAACTACTTTCCGATGAAAAAGAGCGGGCAGAACATGTTATGTTAGTAGACCTTGCAAGAAATGATATGGGAAGAATCAGTGAATTTGGAACCGTAAAGGTAACACAGTTTATGGAAGTACAGAATTATTCCCATGTAATGCATATTGTTTCCCAGGTAGAGGGACGCAAGAAAGGAGAATCCCATCCATTAGATTTGGTGGCATCCTTCCTTCCGGCAGGAACCTTAAGCGGAGCACCAAAGATTCGAGCCATGGAAATCATTGATGAATTAGAAAGTGTACGAAGAGGCTTATATGGTGGAGCAACCGGATATATTGATTTCGGTGGAGACATGGATTTCTGTATTACAATCCGGACCATGGTAAAGAAAGGAAATGAGGTATACCTTCAGGCAGGAGCCGGAATCGTAGCAGATTCCGTACCGGAAAATGAATATTATGAATGCTGCAATAAAGTAATGGCATTGGCAAAGACTTTGGTTGAGGAGGAGAACTTATGATACTGCTGATTGATAACTACGATTCATTTACCTATAACCTGTATCAGTATATAGGAACTTTTACGAAGGACATTATCGTAAAACGGAATGACAAGATTACAATAGAAGAAATCCGCACCATGAATCCAGAACGCATCATTCTTTCTCCGGGACCAAAAGCACCGAAGGATGCCGGCATCTGTATGGATGTGGTGAAGGAATTTTATAAGACAATTCCAATCCTTGGCATCTGCTTAGGACATCAGTGTATCGGGGAAGCCTTTGGCGGCGTAGTGAGCTATGCAAAGGAATTATATCATGGAAAACAGTCATTGATTACCCATGACGGCACAGGAATCTTTCGGGGAATTGAAAGCCCGATTCAGGTGGCAAGATATCATTCCCTGGCTGTTCAGAAAGATAGTCTTCCGGAGTGCCTTGTGGTAACGGCGGAGACAGAGGATGGAGAAATCATGGCAATGCGCCATAAGGATTATCCGGTGGCAGGGCTGCAGTTTCATCCGGAATCCATTTATACACAGCATGGAAAGCGTATGATAGAGAATTTCTTGAATGGGAGGATATAGAACATGATATTAGATGAAATTGTTGCAGATAAAAGAGAGCAGCTATTTCGGGATAAGCAAAAGACGGATTTAACCGTGATGCGGACATTGGCAGAAGAGAAGTTAAGGGAAGAAGCAGCAAAGAAAGAAAAGACAAGAAGCTTTTATCAGAATCTTGCCAAAGATGGACTTTCTATTATCGGAGAATTTAAAAATGCATCCCCAAGCCTTGGCAAGATAGAAAGTAAGATTTCTTTGGAAGAGCGGATGGAAGATTATACCGCTTCTGTGGATGCGGTATCCTGCCTGACAGAGGAGAAGCATTTCCTTGGAAATACTGATTATTTCCGGAAAGTAAGAAATCTGACTCCGCTTCCAATGTTACGGAAAGATTTTATGATTGAAGAATATCAGTTTTATGAAGCAAAAGCCATTGATGCAGATGCGGTATTACTGATAGCAGCAATCTTAGATGACAAGGAAATATATGACTTTTATCAGCTGGCAAAGGAATTAAAGTTAGATGTACTGGTGGAAACCCATGATGAATGGGAAATGGAGCGGGCATTGAAGCTGGATGCAGACATCATTGGAATCAACAACCGAAATCTTAAAGATTTTACCATTTCGCTGGAACGGACCAAAACACTTTCTAAGATGGTGCCAAATGATAAGCTTTTAATCGCAGAAAGCGGAATTGTATCAGATGATGATGTGGCATATCTTGCAGATTGCGGTGTCAGCGGATTCTTAATCGGAAGAGCATTTATGGAACATGAAAATCCCAAGGCACTGGCAGCCCACTGGAAACAGGTTTATAAGGAAGCCGCAAAGTAAGGAGAAATGGCATGACAAAGATTAAGATTTGTGGCATTACAAGAGAATCTGAGACAGAAATGCTGAACCGGATGCAGGTAGATTATGCAGGCTTTGTATTTTTTGAAAAAAGCAAACGAAACGTTTCGATAGAGCAGGCAAAAGAAATTAAGAAACATTTGAAGCCTTCTATTAAAACTGTGGCAGTCACCGTAAATCCAACACGGGATTTGATAGATGAAATCATAGAGGCAGGTTTTGATATTCTACAGATTCATAAGATGCAGGAATTCCCTGAAAATCTTAAAATTCCGGTCTGGGTAGCATATCAGGTGCGAAGCAGGGAAGAAGCAGAAGCAATAAATGTTCCGGATGGTACTTCCGGCATTTTATTAGACGCACCGGAATATGGCAGTGGAAAGACTTTTTCCTGGCAGGATTTTCCGATGAAAAAAAGAAGGGAATGGCAGGAAAGAAGGATACCATTTATTTTAGCCGGCGGCTTAAGCAGTGAAAATGTAGAAGAAGGTATCCGGTTATTTGAACCTGATGTAGTAGATGTCAGTTCTTCGGTAGAAGGAGAACATGGAAAAGACAATAACAAGATAGAAACATTTGTAAGAAAGGTGAGAGAACATGAATAAGAAGAGTTATTATGGAGCATTTGGTGGACAGTATGTAGCAGAATCATTGATGAATACTTTAAAAGAGTTGGATGATGCTTTTGAAAAGTATACAAAGGATGAAGAATTTTTAAAGGAAGTGGACTATTATCTTAAACAATATGTAGGAAGAGAGACACCACTTTATTTTGCCAGCCGTCTGAGAGAGGCATATGGAACAAAGATTTATTTAAAAAGAGAGGATTTAAACCATACCGGAGCCCATAAGATTAACAACGTAATCGGTCAGATTCTTCTGGCAAAGAGAATGGGAAAAACCAAGGTAATCGCAGAAACCGGAGCCGGTCAGCATGGTGTGGCAACTGCAACCGGAGCAGCTCTTTTTAATATGGAATGTACCGTATATATGGGAGCGGAGGATATGAAACGTCAGTCGCTGAATGTAATGCGTATGGAAATGCTGGGAGCTAAAGTAGTGCCGGTTACATCCGGAAGCAATACCTTAAAGGATGCTACCAATGAGGCAATTCGTACCTGGGCAAAAACTGCAGAGGATACCTTTTATGTAATCGGTTCCGCGGTTGGACCGTATCCTTATCCGAAGATGGTAAAATATTTCCAGAGTGTCATCAGCAAGGAAGCAAAGAAACAGATTTTAGAGCAGGAAGGAAGACTGCCGGATGTGGTTATGGCATGTGTTGGAGGCGGCTCTAATTCTATCGGAATGTTTGCAGATTTTATTGAAGAAAAGGACGTAAAACTGATTGGTGTGGAAGCTGCCGGAAAAGGAATTGAAACAGGAGAACATGCCAGTGCCATGGCATTGGGCGAGCCTGGTGTATTACATGGTATGCGTTCTTATTTATTACAGGATGAGGATGGAAATGTACAGCTTGCCCATTCCATTTCCGCAGGACTGGATTACCCGGGGGTTGGACCGGAGCATGCCTATCTTAAGGACAGCGGCAGAGCAGAATATGTTGCAATCAAGGATGATGAAGCCATGGATGCATTGATGGAGCTTTGTAAATTAGAAGGCATCATACCGGCAATCGAAAGTGCCCATGCAGTAGCATATGCAAAGAAGCAGGCGAAGAAAATGAAACCGGATGATATTATGGTGGTTTGCCTTTCCGGAAGAGGCGACAAGGATGTAAATACAATTGCAGATTATCTTGCAGGAAAGGGTTATTTAAACTAGGAGGTGCAGCATGAACAGAATCGAAGAAAAATTAGCACAGTTAAAAGAACAGAACAAAAAAGCATTTATTACATATATGACAGCAGGAATGCCGGACTTTGATAAAATGCAGGAGATTATCCGCACACAGGAGCAGGCTGGAACAGACATCATCGAGCTTGGAATTCCATTTTCAGACCCGGTAGCAGACGGTCCGGTTATTCAGGAGGCTTCTTATCATGCCATCTTAAAAGGTGTGAATTTAAAGAAAGTATTAGAAGCCATGAAAAAGCTTCGCAGTGCAAAAATTGAGATTCCAATCGTATTTATGATGTATTACAATACCATACTTCACTATGGTGTGGAAGCCTTTGTGGATGCATGTATCGAAAGCGGAGTAGACGGACTGATTATTCCGGATCTGCCATTAGAGGAACAGGATGAGATAAAGGAATTTTTACAGAAGGAAAATGCACCGATTCTTATCCAGCTGGTATCTCCGGTTTCGAAAGACAGAATCCCTGAGATTTTAAAGGATGCAAGAGGATTTGTTTACTGCGTATCTTCCATGGGTGTAACCGGACAGGAAGCAACCTTCCATAAGAGTGTAATTGATTATCTTGGCAGTGTAAAAAAAGTATCAAAGATTCCTGTTATGATGGGCTTTGGTATCCGTACTGCAGAGGATGTTGCACCGATGAAGGATATTATCGATGGAGCGATTGTAGGCTCACATTTCATCAGGCTGATGGAAGAAAATGATTATGATTTACAGGCAATTGGAACTTATTGTGGCACATTTAAAAAAGAACTGAATCAGTAAAGGAGGAATTTACGATGAAAGAATATATTGAACTGGTTGCAGAAGGAAAAGATTTAACAGAAGAACAGGCAAAAGCAGCAATGGAAATCTTATTAAGCGGGGAAGCATCCCAGGCACAGATTGGTGCTTTTTTAATGGGACTTCGTATGAAAGGTGAGACTTTAGATGAATTAACCGGATTTGCAGGTGTGCTTCGTGATAAGGCAGACACCATTTCTCCGAAGGTTTCTAATTATGTGGATCTGGTTGGAACCGGTGGAGACTGTACCTATACTTTTAATGTGTCTACCACTTCTGCATTTGTTGTCGCAGCAGCTGGACTTCCGGTAGCAAAGCATGGCAATCGTTCCATCTCATCAAAGAGCGGAGCCGGAGATGTATTAGAGGCACTGGGCGTAAATATTATGGCAGAACCTGCAAAAGTAGAAGCCTGCGTGGAGAAAGCCGGAATCGGATTTATGTTTGCACAGCTCTTTAATAAATCCATGAAATATGTAGGTCAGGCAAGAAAAGAGATGGGCGTGCGTACTGTATTTAATATCTTAGGACCTCTTGCCAATCCTTCCAGAGCAAAAAATATGGTGGTAGGTGTCTATGATGCAGCCCTGACAGAAAAAATTGCCCTTGCCATGAGCAGACTTGGCGTTGAACGTGCCTTTGTAGTAAGCGGCAAAGACAATATGGATGAAATCACAACCACAACCGAGACCGTAATATCTGAAATCAAGGATGGAAAAGTAAATACATTTACCATAACACCGGAGCAGTTTGGTTTAAAACGTGCTTCCTTAGAAGAACTGCGTGGTGGCGATGGAACAGAAAACGCCGTTATCACAAAGAAAATTCTCTCCGGAGAAGAAAAAGGCGCAAAACGCGATATCGTATTACTGAATGCCGGAGCAACCCTGTATGTTGGTGGAGCAGCATCCACCATTGAAGATGGAATCGCCCTTGCAAAAGAAGCAATCGACAGTGGAAAAGCAGCAGGGAAGCTAGCGGAGCTGGTGAAGGTATCAAACGAAGCGTAGAAGAAACAAAACACTAAAAAACAGAATGAGTAACAGAAGCGAAAACTTTGTAAATCGAAGTGATGTAAAGTACATAGCATTATTAATTGTCAACCTTTTGTAAAATGCGGGTTGACAATTAAACGGCACATACCCTATAATACCCTATGGATAAAAATCTATAGGGTATTTTTATGGGTGATTGAAAAATAAATATAGTATTCTTTTTAAATTTTGCATATTCAAAGGATATTGGCTTTTGATTGATATGAAATGCCAGAAGTTCTTAGGTGCATGTTTTTCTTGCATAGAAACTGTCTTTCCGTTGCTTTAATCGGATATCGGAACTGTCCGTTGGGTACGGATGCTGTATGATACCTGCAAGGGGCACTAAGAATTTCGGATAAAATATCACAATATCCGGCAACCGGTGCAAATTCGCATCCGTGCTCATATGCACCTCGCTGGCACGTCCATGTGCCAGCGTTGCCTGAAACAGACGAAATTCTAAGTGCCCCTAACAGTTACATAAATGCATCCGCACTTCAACGAACAGTTCTGATATCCTGTTAAACATTGGAAAGACGGTTTTAATAAAAAAAAGAAAAACATGCATCTTAGAATTTCGGTATTTCAGAGCAGAAAAGCCAATATCTTTTGAATAGTTAAATTT
>ERZ1026850.592-NODE-592-length-21963-cov-5.395563_pt1 | contig 21963 bp, 20 predicted proteins | sample MGYA00380155_ERZ1026850 | MGnify/ENA primary metagenome ERZ1026850 (study PRJEB33269, sample SAMEA4719791) | human gut metagenome | biome: human-associated habitat; feature: organic feature; material: feces | place: Cameroon | collected 2013-10 ... | reverse complement strand
TCCCCACCCTGTGCTGTATCGCACCGGATATCCCGAATGCGATGTACAGCTCGGGTTTCACTATCCTGCCGGAGAGTCCGACCTGACGGGATGCGGGCATCCAGCCCTTCTCCACCAATGCGCGGGAGCAGCATACCTGCGCTCCGAGCTTCCCGGCGACGGATTCGGCCACTTCTATCAGGGATCTGTCGCGGATGCAGTCGCCCAATGCTATCAGGATCCTCGCATCGCGGATATCCGAGCCATGGTCATCGGACGGTTCGTCCTTCACTATCTCCTTCAGGGAACCGCCCTTGTACTGCCAGTAGATGCCCGTCCCCTGCCCCTCCTTCTTCTCCGGAGCGGGGAATGCGCCGGGACGGACGGTGGCCATCTGAGGGAATCCTCTGCATTCGATATCGGCCACCAGGGTGCCGCCGAAGGCGGGACGTGTGGCGATGAGCCTCCTCCCCTCCATCCTCAATCCGGTGCAGTCGGCAGTGAGTCCCGATCCGACGATGGCCGCGAGTCTGGGAGCGACCTCGCGACCGATCGGAGTAGCTCCGAAAAGGATGGTGGCGGGCTCGGTGCGTGCAACGACCTCCGCTATGCATGCGGCGTAGGCCTCGGGCATGTAGGTCTCCAGATCCCTATCCCTGACATGGTACAGGGAATCCACGCCGTATCCGAAGATCTCCGAGTAGAGGGGCTTGATCTCCAATCCTCCGAACACTACGGCGAGCACTCTCCCTTCGGTCATCGATCCCGCCGCAGCGAGGATCTCGGCGCTCACCGGTGCGATCGTCCTCTCCGTCTCCGATCCGACAGTCTCTATGAACACGAGCGTCCCGTCTGCGGTGGACTGGTTGATGTCGTAGCGCTTCAGCATCCCCGGAGGCAGTCTGTCGGGGTCGTCCCCGGAACAGCTGCCGGAGCTGCATGTGGAACAGGATCCTCCTTCGCATCCGCTCATCTTACCGCCTTCGCCTCCTTGATTATGAAATCCGCCGCTGTGGACGGGTTGGTGATCTCCACCTTCATCCCCTTCCTCCCGTCCTTGACGGTGCTGGAGGAGACGATGGCGGTCTTGGAGCCCTTCAGCCCCACCGAGTAGAGCCCGAGTCCGAGGTCGACCCTCCCGATGGTGGCGATATCGGCCCTGGAACCACGGATGTATCCGGACAGGCTCTGAAGGCATCCGCCGGCATCGGCGTCGCCGAACGATACGACCGATCTGCGGGGAACCCTGCTCGTCCTGATGAACGAACCATAATCCTGCACGGCCTCGAATCCGTCCTCGACGATCCTCAGGGAGGATGTGTAGCAGAACTGCTGTGAATCTATGAGCTGAGCTACCTCCGCAGGCACCTGTCCAGTATCGCCGTCGATGGCCTGCCTTCCGAAGATGTAGAGGTCTGCATCGGGCTCGTATCTCCCGATGAATGCCGCCAGGACCCTCGCTGTCGCCCAGGTGTCCGCTCCTGCGAAGTCCCTGTCGGTCAGCAGATACGCGCTGTCCGCTCCGAGTCCTATGCAGCGTCTGAGCATCTGCTCGGCCTGCGGAGGACCCATGGTGACCACGGCGACGGTATCGCCGTTCTCCTTCAGCGACAGGGTCTGCATCAGGGCGCTCTGGCTGTACGGGTCCATGATGGCCGGGACCCCGGCTCTGACGAGCGATCCGTCCTCTCCTGTGCGGACCTCCATCGTATCGGGGACCTGTTTGACGGCGACCACGTACCTCATGGGCGCTCCTCCAGTATGTTGCCCGGGCACAGCATGTGTTTGGGGTCCAGAGCGTCCTTTACCTTCCTGAGCTGCTCCACGCCCTCCTTCCCGTACACGAGCTCCATGTAGCCGGTCTTGATCTTGCCGATGCCGTGCTCCGCGCTGGGCGATCCTCCGAGCTCCACGGCCTTGCGGGCGAACTCGTCGTAGACCGCCTTGGCCTTGTCGAAGTCCTCCATGGACTTCAGGATGATCTCCACATGGGGGTGGTTGTTCCCTATGTGGCCGAAGATAACGTATTCGAGGCCGGCGGCATCGAGGTGCTCCTTGTAGAAGTCCATCATCTCGTCGGCATGCTCGTCCGGGACGGACATGTCGGTGCCCATCTTGTGTATCGATGGCATCTCGCCCTTCAGCGATGCGACGTACTCGAATATGGACCTGGGGATGGCATGGCGCATCTCCCTCATGCTCTCGCGGTCCCTCCTCTCGGTTCCGCACCACGTCGAGTCCGCGGAGCCTCCGTGCCTCTCGAGGATCCCGTTCAACCTTCCGATCCTCTCATCGATGCTGTCGTCGATGGGGAGGTCGAGGAACAGAGCGGAGACGGCGGTCTCCGGTATCTCGGGTATGCGCAGGAGAGCGGGGTCGTCCCTGCGTATCCTCCTGATGAGATCGATGGAGCCGTGGTCCATGTACTCGAGGAACTCGATGTCGAGCGACTTGTCGGCCCTGATCTCCTTGGCCGCATCCAGCGCCTCACTGTCCCCCGGGAGGAACAGGATCGCTGACAGCAGGGGGTGCCAAGGGGCGAGATACACATCGGCTTCCGTGATCACCCCGAATATCCCCTCGGATCCGATGAACAGGTCGACGAGGTCCATGTCCTCGCGTATCCTGGGGCCGGTCGCGTTCTTTATGCCTGTATCGAAGTCGTAGCCGGGGACCTCGATCGAATAGAGCTCCCTGCCTGCAGGGAACGTGAGGCGTCTTCCTTCGGCGACGATGTCCCCGCGGGTGATGTCCATGTCCTGTCCGTCCGCCAGTGCGACGGCTATGCGCCTGACCCAATCGCGGGTCGGGCCGTATTTGAATGTGGATGGTCCGGACGAGTTGCAGGCGATGTTCCCGCCGATGGAACCGTCCAGCTCCGTCGGGTCCACGGGATAGAACCACGGCTCCGGCTCGTCCTTCAGGGATTGGATCGCCCCGGGCGTGACGTCCGCGAGCTTCGAGAAGTCCCTCTCCATGAGGATCGCGTTCAGCTCCCTGACGGTCGTGCACGGAAGGACGCGGGCGAAGTACCCTCTGTCGTCCCTCCCGATTCCTATGACTCCGGTCATCCTCTCCAGTGAGAGGATGTAGCCTCCCGGAGGGACGCACCCCCCGCAGACGCCCGTTCTCATGGCGCTGACGGTCATCCTGTTGCCTTTGGAGTGGTTGATCCTCAGGGCCTCCCTCAATTCCGATTCGTTGTTCGGAGTGACGACGTACTCGGCGTTGCCGGTCATCTTGGACTCGTCCCTGAGATATCTGGAACCGGGCTTGACGCGCTGTCTGTCGAACATCTCATTCCTCCCATATGCGGGGGATCATGGCCGCTGTGACCGATTGCTCCGTCAGCGTTAGCCTGTCGAGGAGGCCCCTGCTGAGCATCCCCACGGCCCCGGCCTTCTTCCCGATGCCTTCGCTGCCGAACAGCGTGTCGAAGGCGTCTCCGACGGTGGATCCCGATCTGACCAGTCCGGCCACATCGTCCGGGTATCTGAATCCGGACCCCTGTCCGTATGTGATCCTCCCGTCCTTCGATAATATGCAGCAGTGCTGGATGTCGTATAGACCGTCGGGGAATTCGAACACCCCTGCCTCGATCCCCACGGACATCTGGTGGTCTCCGAGGGCTCCTCTGGCGCGGTTCTCCGCTCCCTGACGGGTCTGTTCTCCGAACGGCTGGTCCGGAACGCCGCTCTTAGCATCCACAGCGGTGATCCTCACCTCGCCGTAGATCCTCTCCATCACGTTGCGAACGGCTTCGACCTTCACGCGGTTCAGGGATCCGACGGATATGTCGGGCACCGATGTGTGCCCGGAGCGGCCGTATCTCCCTTCCAGGATGGCGGATGCGCTGATCTTGGTGCCGTCGTCGGAATTGACCAGGGGGACGACCGAGAGCTCCAGGGGACGCACCCCCCTCCTGGACCTCTCCTCGTTCACCAGTCTGCCGTTGCCGAGCGTCTCCTCGGACACCACCAGCACATCGGCGTCGTCCATCACCGTCGCCGGACCGTACATGTCGTCGATCTCGAACACGGTGTAGCTGTTGCCCAGATGCTCCAGGCACCTCTCCAATGCAGGGAGTCTGACGCTCAGGGGGATGGATTCGCTCCTGCCCTTGGAGGCCATCTTGTCGCTGGTTATCCCTACGAGCACTCTGTCCCCAATCTCGAAGGCCCTCTTCAGAAGGGCGAGATGCCCGTCATGGATGACGTCGAAGGTCCCTGCTACCGCCGCTGTGGTCATAATGTGAATGCAACGCAGACGACGACTACCGCGACGAGCGCGACCCATATGAGCCCCAGCTTGCGGAGCTGGCGTTTCACGTCGTCCCCTGCGGTCTCCTTGCAGGCATCGCTGCAGAACCTGCCTTCTCCGACGAATGCCTTGCCGCAGTTCTCGCAGTGATGGTGCTGCGGTATCCTTTCTACGATGTTGTCGGCCATCTCATGCCTCCCTGCGGTCCAGCTCGTTCTGCACTACGACTATGCAGTGGTTTGCGTGCAGGCTGAGCGGACCCAGTTTGATCTTGTCGGGGCTGTACGCCGCCATTACGGCCTCCTCCTCTTCGGTGGGGTCGCGGTCGTCGCCCATGATGAATATGGGATTCTCCGGGAAATCGTATTCCCTGCAGTCGATGCCGTCCTCCCTGAGGTAGATGAACGTTCCCTTGTCGGACAGTTCGGAGAGGATCTGCGCGAACGACCTCCTCACGACGCTAACGCCCGGGGTGGATTGGACCTCCATATCCCCGTTGAGAGGCTTCATCAGAGCGTTGCGTATCAGCGAGGCGGTGCTCCTCTCGTCGGGATTCAGATAGCGGACGCTGTCCCCCCTGAAGATGACGGTCTTGGGCGCATCGTCGCCCCCCTCGAGTATGAGGTAGCATTCCGCGTCCTTGCGGATGCCGTGGCTCAGGAACAGGGACGAGTTGACGCATCTCACCAGGATGTCGAGCCTTCCGGCGCCTCCTGCGATGTCGTCGAGCTTGAAATCCCCTGTCGTGACCGCTCTGTGGCCCGTGATGACGAAGCGCCTCATCGGATCACTGGAGCTCCTTGAGGCTGTCCAGGTCGACTCCGCCGAGCTGCTTCATCATCTGCTTGCGCATCTTGCGGTCCTTTCCGAAGGACTGCATGGTCTTCTTGGTGGAATTGTACTGCTTGAGCAGCTCGCGGACATCGTGGGATGTGACCCCGGCTCCCGCAGCGATCCTCTCGATGCGCTTGGCCTTGATGATGGAGGGGTCCTCCTTCTCCTCGGCGGTCATGGAATCCATGATCGTACGGAAGACGGTGAGCTTCTTCTGGGACGCCTCGTAGTCGATCTTGTCCTCGATGCTGCTCATGCCGGGCAGCATGCTCATCAGCTTCTGGAGGGTGCCCATCTTCCCGACGGCGGCCATCTGGTAGTACATGTCGTTGAGGTTGAACTTCCCGGTCATGATGGCCTTTCCGACCTTGGCCATGGCCTCGTCCTCTCCGATCTCCTCGGTGGCCATCTCCATGAGGGCGGACATGTCGCCCATCCCCAGGAGGCGGGATATGAAGCGGTTGGCGTCGAAGGGCTCCAGATCGCGGATGTGCTCTCCGGTTCCGATGAAGACGATCCTCGCGTTGGTCTTGGAAGTGGCGGAGATCGCTCCGCCTCCCTTCGCGGTACCGTCCATCTTGGTGAGTATGACGCCCGTGACTCCGACGGCGGCATGGAAGGCCTCCGCTTGGGGCCCGGCCTGCTGACCGACCTGGGAATCGAGGACGAGGACCCTCTCGTCGGGCTTCGCGACCTGGGAGATGCGCTTGATCTCGTCGATGAGGTCGTCCTCCAGTGCATGGCGTCCGGAGGTATCGATGATGACGATCTTCTTGTCCTTGAAGCGCTCCATACCGTGCTGAACGATGAGCGCCGCATCCTTCTGTCCGGGTTCGCCGTATACCTCGACACCGACCTTCTCGCCCAGTTGCTTCAGCTGATCGAGGGCGGCGGGCCTGTAGATGTCGGCTCCGATGAGTCCGACGGAGAATCCCTTCTTGGAGAAGTACAGCGCCAGCTTTCCGGTCGTGGTGGTCTTACCCTGACCGTACAGACCGACCATCATGATGGTCTGGGGCTTCATCTGGAGCCCTTCGCCGTTGTCAACGAGTCTGACGAGCTCCTCGTAGATGATGCGCATCAGGTGCTGCTTGATGCTCTTCCCTGCGGGAGGCGCCTCGTTCTTGGCGCGGTCCTTCACCCTGTTCGTCAGTTCCAGCACGAGCTTGACGTTGACGTCCGCTTCCAGCAGAGCACGCTGGAGGTCCTTGCAGATGTCGTTGATCAGCTCGTCGTCCACTGACGAGGCGTGACCGACCCTGCCCAGGACGTTGCGAAGCGATTTACCCAGTCCTTCCAAGACCATCTGTATCGCGCGCACATAGGCGAGATTGGATATAAACGCTGGCCAGGATGAATCGGATCGGGCGTGAGAATGTGAAAGGTGGGGGATTGGCCAGAATATAAGAAGGGATGGGATGCACTCTACAGCCTGGCCAAATCCCTGCAATGTATATCAACAACAATTTTGTATAAATACTTTAGTCCGAAAAGCACCATATTATAAGATTGCAAGACTAAGAAAGTCGAAAGAAAGGGTTTATGGGGCCGAAGCCCCGATGAGTATCAGAGGTACCCGGACTTCTGAAGAGCCATGAGGTCCTCGGTGGAGAGTTTCTCTCCAGCCTTGAAGCGCTCGAAGATCTCCTTGGCTTCCTTCCTGCCCTCGACATCGCTGGTTCCGCGCCTCTTTCCTCCGCGGGCGGTGTTCTTCTTGCCGCCGCGGTAGCTGGCTGCGTCCCTGTCGATCTCGTGGACGGATTTAATCTGCTCGATGTGCTTGCGGTGCTCCTCATCGGCGGCCTGCTTGCACTCGACGAACTTGGCCTGAGCTGCGTCGGCCTCCTTTCTGAGCCTGTCTGCCTGCTCGTAGAAGCCGATCATCTTGTCGTGGGCGGACTGGGCCTTCTCAGCGTATTCGGAGACCTGGTGGTGGTAGGTCTCCGCCTCGGCCTTGGCATCCCTGAGCTGCTGGACGAGATCCTTGATCTCGTCGTTCTCGGAATAGGCCTTCTCCCTCTCCTCGATCTGCTTGGCGAGGAGCGAGATCTGCTTGACGATCTCGTTCTCCTTGTCCTTGCCCAGAGACTTGGTCATCTGGGTGTACTCGAGATCCTGGAGTTGCTTCTTCAGCTGCTTGACGGGAACCTCGTTCCTGTCATCGGACTTCTCGTTGCGGTAAGGAGCGAGCTGCTCTTTCAGGGCGCTGACCTTCTGGTTCCACTCGTCCCTGAGTTCCTTCGTCTCCCTGACCTTCTGGTTGAAGGAGTCGCGCTCCTCTCTGCACTTTCCGGCCTCGTCGACGAGCTCCCTGACCTGGCTGTTGAGGGCGTCCCTCTTGGCCTTCCACTCTTTGGTCTGGGCGTTGAGCTCATCGCGCTTCTTCCTGTGCATGTCTGCCTCTTCGTTGAGGCTCTCGCGGTTCGCTTCAGGAGCCGCGGTCTCCTCGGCAACAGGCTGCTCCTCCGATTCGCAGGGGGCTTCTGTCGTTACCTCAGTTACCATGACTTCCTGCTCCTCCATCTGAGAATCCTGCTGCTGCTGTGCTTCCTCCGAAAAACCTTCCATAAATCCACACTCAAACATTCGACGCGACCATGAGTTAGAAGCATGGTCCACTTCGAAACGGCCTATCGTCACCGTAAATATAAGGATTTGCGTGGGCGCTTTCAAGACGCCCGTATATAGGTCCCCTGCGAGCATCGGTTTAAAGTACAAGCCATTCGATGGCCGCTCTGATTTCAATGAGCAACGTCTGTCCCTTGGACTACCGTTACGGCCGCGACGATATGAAGGCCGTATTCAGCGAGGATAGCCGCATCCGGAACGAGATGCTCGTGGAGGCCGCCCTCGCCAGGGCGCATGCGTCCCTCGGGACGATCCCCCAGTCCGCCGCGGACGAGATCACCCGCGTGGCGAGCCTCGACGTCGTCAGCGTCGACAGGATCAAGGAGATCGAGAAGGAGACCCGCCACGATCTGATGGCCATGGTTAAGGCGATGACCGAGAAGTGCGAGGGGGACGCCGGCAAGTACGTCCACCTCGGCGCCACATCCAACGACATCGTCGATACCGCGACCGCCCTCCAGCTCAAGGCGGCCATGGAGATCGTCCTCGAGGACGTGGACGACCTCATCATGGTGTTTGCCGCCCTCGCCAAGAGGGAGAGGGACACCCTGGAGATCGGAAGGACCCATGCGCAGTTCGCCATCCCCATCACCTACGGTTTCAAGGTATCCGGCTACATCGCCGAGATGATCAGGCACCACTTCAGGATCGTGGAGGCCATGCCCCGCGTCTGCGCCGGCAAGATGGCCGGAGCAGTCGGTACCGGTGCCGCGCTCGGCAAGAACTTCTTCGAGGTCCAGCGCCGTGTCATGGCCGACCTCGAGCTCACCTACGAACCTGCCGCCACGCAGGTCGTCGGACGCGACAGATACACCGAGGCCGTGTGCATCATGGCGAACATCGCCGCCTCCCTCGAGAGGTACTGCACCGAGGTCAGGAACCTCCAGAGGTCCGAGGTCGGAGAGGCTTCGGAGTTCTTCGACGTGACCAAGCAGGTCGGAAGCTCCACCATGGCCCAGAAGAGGAACCCCATGAACTCCGAGAACGTCTGCGGACTCGCCCGCGTCGTCCGCGGATTCGTGACCCCCGCCTTCGAAAGCCAGATTCTGTGGCACGAGAGGGACCTGTGCAACTCCTCCACCGAGAGGTTCACCCTGCCCCACGTGTTCGTTCTGATCGACGAGATCCTGAAGAAGACCGCATGGATCTACTCCGGTCTGGAGATCCACAGGGACAGGATGCTCGAGAACATCGAGTCCTCCAAGGGACTCGTCATGGCAGAGCCTCTGATGATGAAGCTCACCGAGAAGGGGATCGGAAGGCAGGATGCCCACGAGATCATCCGCCAGTCCGCTATGATCGCCGAGGACACGGGCGCCCATCTGAGGGATGTCCTCCTGCAGAGGGAGGATCTCAAGGGTGTGCTGACCCCCGAGGAGATCATCGCCACCATGGATGCCGCCAACTACGTCGGAGGCTCTAGGGAGATCGTCGACAAGATGGTCGCGGCTGCCGAGGATGTCGTCGGAAGGAAGGTCGAGTGAGATGGAACCCAGGCAGAAGCAGGGACTAATAATCGGGCTCGTAGCCGGCATCGCCCTCTTCGCCTTCTTCTACGGCACGTCCCATTCCCTGATATCCTTCATCCTCATCCCCATCGGAGCGGTGATGGGGTTGGCACCCCAGCTCCTGAAGCCTCTCCCCGAGGACGAGGACGATTAATCTGAAACGCCCCTTCGGGGGCATTTCTCCATTTTTCAAACCCCTGTGTCGTGTTCGGGGCGCAGCGGGATTCGTTCTCATCGCGTAGTTCCAAGGATTCCGATGATTCCTGCGAGTTCATGGGGCCTTGCAGTGCATCGACGATTCAACGGAGAGATGAAAGGATGGAAAGTGGAGGGTCGGTCTCCCGACCCGAAATGGTTTCAGAGGACCTGCTTTCCGGCATCGGGGCCGGGAGCAACGCTGTAGACCTCCTGGACGCACATCTTGACGAGGTGCTTTGCAGGAGCGGTCTCCATCCTGGAGTGGGCGATGGTGACGGCCTTCTCGTAGTCGGGACCGGAGGAGTAGATCTTCACCTTCCCCTTGACCTGCCAGCAACCCGCCTTGTACTCGGGGGACCAGAGGTAGAAGGAAGCCTGGGAGTTCTCCTCCATGTTCTTCAGGGTCTTGCCGAAGAAGTTGTCGATGATCCAGATGTTCCCATCCTCTCCGGGGAACAGCATCCCGACGGGGACGACGTTGGGGACTCCGTCCTTGCTCGCGGTTGCGAGGGAGAAGATCTTGACGGTCTTCATGCACTCCTTCATCTCTTCAGTCAGCTCTTTCTTGGCTATGTTCGCTGCCATGATTTCTGAATCGGCAGGAGAGTAGTTAAAGCAACAGCTTACACCGATGATACTCCTGTTACATATGGTTGTAGGTACCGCCTTATGTGGTAGGATGACCCGCACGGTTTTCCCCGCCTTCAATCCTTTTAAATATGAGTTAGTAGAGGAGTGGACATGAAGGGCGAGCGGATCTTCACACGTGATTTCACACTCGACATGATGATATCGCTGTGCTGCTCGCTCAATTACTTCACACTGCTGATCAACATCACAGGATTCGCCGCTTTCAGATTCGGTTCCGACACAGCAATAGGCGGTACCGCCGCAGGGATCTACGTCATCGGCGGTCTCCTATCACGCATCGTCGCCGGCAAGTACATCGAGATGGTCGGCCGCAAGAAGATGCTCCTGATCGGACTGTCCTTCGCCCTGGTGATGTCGACGACATACTTCTTCGTGTCATCCATCGCCATGCTGATGGCTATCCGCTTCCTCCATGGGATGTCCTACGGTATCAGCAGCACCTGCACGTCCGATATCGTCGCCAAGCTCCTTCCGCAGAGCCGCAGAGGCGAGGGTCTAGGATACTTCTTCCTGAGCATAACCATTGCATGCGCCATAGGGCCTCTCCTCGGGATGACGCTCGGTTCCTCTCAGAACTACGACGCGGTTTTCTTCGTCGGATTGGTGATGTACTCCCTGGCTCTCGTAATGGCATTGATCCTGAGGGTGCCCGAGGAGACGCTGACGGAGGAGCAGATCCGCGAGGCGAAGTCCTTCACGCTGAACAGCATGTTCCAGCGCTCCGCCCTACCTCTAGCCCTGACCGTCATGGTGTTCTACTTCTCCTATTCCGGGGTCCTCGCGTTCATCGCCTCGTATTCCGAGGAGATCGGGCTCGTCGAAACGGCCACGTTCTTCTACCTCTCGGTAGCAGCAGGCACGCTCCTGTCGAGGATCTACGCGGGCAGGATCTACGATGAGAAGGGACCGAACAAGGTCATCATCCCCGCATACGTCGGTTTCATCATCGGGATGACCATCTTCGCGACCACGTCTGATTCCCTGCTGTTCCTGTTCTCGGGATTCATCATCGGCATCGGGGTGTCCATCGTGTTCTCGATATGCCAATCCATCGTCGTTTCCAGAACGCCTCCACGGAGGTACGGGGTCACGACATCCACGTTCTCGGCCCTCAACGATCTCGGGACCGGTCTCGGACCCTCGATCCTCGGCATACTGATAGCCGCGGTGGGATTCCGCGACATGTATCTGGTCTGCGCATTCATCGCATTCGCCAGTTTCCTCATGTACTGGGGCATCCACGGAATGAGGCACGGCCACCTCCCCGGTAGAGAAATACAGCAGGAGGGGGAGTGAGGGGATTGGTGCTGGAGACGAGATTTGAACTCGCGAACCACTAAGGACAGGATCCTAAGTCCTGCGTCGTTGGCCTAGCTTGACTACCCCAGCAGCGGGCGTCCAATGGGGACGGTGCATATTATTGTTCCGCGCCTGCTCGCACGCATCTATAAGAACAGGCGCCCAGATAGTCCGTCAGTAGAGGTTAGTCAAATGTCGGATCTTTTATCGGAAGGAGGAAGGCACCTCCTGCTCGGCAACGAGGCCATCGTAAGGGGCCTCTTCGAGGCTGGTGTCGGATTCGCCTCCACATATCCCGGCACGCCCTCGTCGGAGATCGGGAATCTCCTGGAGAAGTACTGTGCGGATGCCGGGATGTATTTCGAGTTCTCTGACAACGAGAAGATCGCCACCGAGGTCTCTGCGGCGGCGGCATCGGCCGGAGTCCGTTCGTTCGTATTCATGAAGCATGTGGGCCTCAACGTGGCCGCCGATCCCATGATGACCCTGGCCTACTCCGGGGTCACGGCAGGCATGCTCATCCTCACAGCAGACGACCCATCCGCGCACAGCTCCCAGAACGAGCAGGACAACAGGTTCTATTCGCATCTGTCCCTGCTCCCCATGGTCGAGCCCTCCACGCCTGCAGAGGCGAAGGACATGGTCGCCGAGGCGTACCGCATCTCCGAGGAGCTGGATCTGCCGGTGATCTTCAGGACCACCACCAGGGTCAACCATGCCCGTTCCCCTGTCGATTTCGGCACCAGGAAGACGCCGGTCACAAAGGGGCACTTCGACAGGGACTTCGTACGCTTCGTCAACGTCCCCGCCAACGCCAGGGTCAACAGGAAGAGGCTCCTCGAGAAGGACGCCAGGGCCCAGGAGATGTCCGAGTCCTCCCCTCTCAACTTCGTGGAAGGAGAGGGCGAGGTGGGGATCATCACCTCCGGCGTCTCATACACCTATGTGAAGGAGGCCGTCTCCGGAGCCGCCATACTCAAGCTCGGATTCACCAACCCTCTTCCGGAGAAGAAGATCGCGGAGTTCGTTAAGGGCAAGAAGAGGGTCATCGTGGTAGAGGAGCTGGATCCGTTCCTGGAGGACGGGGTCCTCAGGATCTGCGCCCAGTACGGTCTGGACGTCCCCGTCTACGGGAAGAGGTCCGGACACCTGCCCTATGCTTGGGAGTACTCCACCGATGTCCTGTCGGGCATCTCCGACCTCGTCACCGTCAAGAGGTACCCCGAGCCCCTGCCCAAGTCCGATGTGAAGCTCCCCTCCAGGCCCCCGACGCTCTGCGCCGGATGCCCCCACAGGGGGATATTCGCGGCCACCAAGCGCGCCGTCGGAAAGAGGGATGTCGTCTACTGCTCGGATATCGGGTGCTACACCCTCGGAGGTTCCCCTCCGTTCAACGAGGCGGATTTCATCATCTGCATGGGAGGAGGAGCAGGAGCCGCCGGAGGATTCTCCAAGGTCACCGATCAGCTCCCCATTGCATTCATGGGGGACTCCACGTTCTTCCATTCAGGGATCAATCCGCTCGTCAACGCGCTGTTCAACGGCCACAAGATCGTCATGGTGATCCTGGACAACAGCACCACCGCCATGACCGGACATCAGCCCAACCCCGGCACCGGGAGGGCGTTCGGAGGCATCAACACCGAGCCTCTGGACATCGAGTCCATCGCCCGCGGGGTCGGAGCCAAGTTCGTGAGGAAGGTCGATCCATACGACATCAAGGCTGCAACGGAGGTCATGGGGGAGGCCATCGATTTCGACGGCGTCGCGGTCGTCATATCGGAGCAGCCCTGCCCGCTGGAGCTGAAGAAGAGGAAGATGCTCGTCCCGAAGACCTGCGTGGTCGACCAGGAGAAGTGCGTCAGCTGCTTCACATGCCTCAAGACCGTGGCCTGTCCCGCTCTCATCAAGAAGGGCGATAAGGTTGAGACCGACCCGACGCAGTGCATCGGCTGTCGCATGTGCGGCAGCGTCTGCCCCAAGGGCGCAATCGAGGTGAGGAGATGAAGTACACCGTTCAGATCGTGGGAGTCGGAGGACAGGGCGTCCTGCTCGCCTCCAACGTCCTCGGCACCGCCGCCATGGATGCCGGCCACAGGCTCATGATGAGCGAGGTCCACGGGATGGCCCAGAGGGGCGGCAGCGTCCTCTCCACCGTCAGGTTCGGAGACGAGGTCTACAGCCCTCTGGAGGCCGTCGGAGGCGCCGATCTCATCATGGGATTCGAGCCCGTCGAGACCGTCAGGAGCCTTCAGCTCGGGAACAAGGACACCGCCATCCTGATGAATCTGGATCCGGTCCTCCCGTCGATGGTCGCAGCAGGATTCGACGAGTATCCCGAAATCGACGATCTCGTGGATGCGGTCAAGGCCGTCAACCCCCATGTGGTCACCATCGAGGCCACCAGGATCGCCATCGAGGCCGGGAAGGCCGTAGCAGCCAACGCCGTGATGATCGGCGCCATGGCCGCCATGAAGGACTTCCCTCTTTCGAAGCAGCAGCTGCTCGATGCCCTCGTGAAGTCGGTTCCGGAGAAGTTCCGCGACCTCAACGTCGACGCCTTCGAGCGCGGATACAGGGCGATCGCCCAGTGAAACAATGACGGGGGCGACCCCGTCTTCTCCATTCTTGTCATTCTCTATAAGAGAGCCGAGAGAGAAGGGCGATCCCCTCGCGGGGATCTAGGCATAGGAGGTCCGCCGGTCTCCCGGCGGGAATGCTTAAGGAAGTTTCGCGGAGAGGCGGCGCCGTCTCCGCATGGGGAGATAATCGTTAATCAGGCGCTCATCAGCATCTGCAGGGGGTAGGCTCCCTTGTACTGGGAGGTCTTGGGCTTGTCCGTCCTGGGCTGCCCTGCTCCTGCGAGGATGCTGCAGGCGAGGTCTGCGCTCTGCATGACGCTGGCCCTGATGCTCTCGTTGACATGGGCGAAGGCGCTGTCGAGCGTGATGTCGCTCATGAGTGTGATGATCTTGTCGTTCTCGACGCGGATGCTGTTCTCGCAGACGGTCTTGATGTGGTTCCATGCTTCGACGGCCTGCTTGGAGACTCCTTCGAACGAGAAGGGGTTGATCGCGATGGCGAACGTCATGGCGCCCTGGGCCTTCGCGATATCGAGGACGACGGGCATGGCACCGGAACCGGTTCCCTTGCCGAGTCCGCCGATGACGAACACGACGTTGTATCTGGCGAGGGCCTGGCGGATCTCATCCTTGTGGATGTCCGCGCATCTCTTGCCGAGGATCTGCTCGCCCCTGGCTCCCTCTCCGTGAAGGACATCCTTGCAGATGTACAGCTTCTCGTCGGCGGAGGTCTTGCCGAGTGCGGCCTTGTCCGTGTTGATCGCTATGGTGTCGATAGGGCACATGGTCTCGTAGAACGTGCTGACAACATTGCAGCCGGCACCGCCTACGCCGACGACCACTACGCGCGGCTCGACCGCGATCCCGTTATCCTGTACGACCATCTGGTTCACCTTGTTGACTTGATGTAATGAGTTTGATCTGCACCAGGCCGACTCTCCGCAGAGCGGTCCCATCCGAATCGGCCGGTGCAATTCCCATCCCCTTTTTCTTCACTTGAGTGCAGCGTTCCTCTGGGCGGTCCTGAAGGAGTCGGCGTATGCCTCCTCCTCGACCGTCGCGGGCACGATCTTATCGAGCACGCACTTCCTGACGAACTCCTCCTCGTTTAGGCATATCCCGCGCTGAACGATTCCCTGGAGCGCATCCATCTGGAGGTCGCTGAAGCGGACGAAGATCCCGCTTTCCGACGCGTTGTTCGAGCCACCGTTCCTCTGGGAGGCGATGTACCCGCGGATAGCGTCGCGGATGAAGTCGGATCTGTTCCCTATGTCATGCTCATCCATGAAGTCCTCCATCATCTGGATTTCCTCAGGTCCCATCCTGAGCGTGACCTTGGTCCCGTCGTCCGTCATTCTCCATCCATCCTGGTAATGGTGCTATATCCCATCCGCACCTTACAATGGAATGATGTCTTACGCGATATTTAAAACTTGTCCGACAACGTAAGACAACCGTCGGACGCATTCGTCCGACACGGACAGACGAAGTCTGGTCTATCCTGGAATTCGTTGTGGAAACGGGCTGCTCCGCCCATGTTCTACCATACTAGTTCTGTTATAGATATAGGTAGCGACCGTGGTCTGTCAGGTTTGTCCGACAAGACTGCGGATGCCGAGCATGACGGATCCCCCTAGCATCGGAGGTCTGTCGGACAGGCATATCTGACACGACCTCTCGACACGTCGGACAGCCCCGGAACCTGTTGGACCGGAGGATGGCGCATCGACAGGCGGGATGTCATCCAGCCCAGGAGCATCGTGAAGGCGGCATCCCGGTACCATAGGTATTAATGGACTCTCCCTATGCGCGTGCGTATATAGGGGTTCGAAATGGCGAACGACTACGGAAGCATGGAAGCCAAATGGCAGGCCCGTTGGGTCGAGGCAGGCCTTGACAAATCCGAGAGGATCGACGGCAAGCCGAAATTCATGATCATCTTCGCGTATCCCGGGGTCACGGGATACCTTCATGTCGGACATCTGCGCGGATACACCTACGTGGATGCCATCGGCAGGTACAAGCGCATGACCGGGTACAACGTCCTCTTCCCGGTCGGAACCCACGCCACCGGGAACGGAGGCATCAGCCTGGCCACCAAGATCGCCAGGAGGGACGAGAAGACCGTCGACTACCTGGAGAGGAACGGCTGTCCGCCCGAGAAGCTCGACGAGCTCAAGGACCCCATGTCCGTCGTCGAGTTCTTCAACCAGGTCTATGTCAACGATTATTGGAAGAGATTCGGGTTCCTCGCCGATTGGAGGAGGTTCACCTGCACCCTGTATCCCGATTACTCCAGGTTCATCCAGTGGCAGTTCCACAAGCTCAAGGATGCCAACCTGCTCATACAGAAGCCCTACTACGCGCCTTTCTGCCCCTCGTGCGGACCGGTCGCCGTGGACCCCTCCGAGACGGACATCTCCAAGGGCGGCAAGGCCGAGACGCAGGAGTACACCCTTCTGAAGTTCAAGCACGGGGACGAGTGCCTCATCGCCGCGACGCTCAGGCCCGAGACGGTCTACGGACAGGTCTGCTTCTGGGTGAACCCTGAGGTGGAGTACAGGAGGATCAGAAAGGACGGAGAGACATGGATCGTCTCCCCGCAGGCCGTCGAGAAGCTGTCCCTTCAGAAGGACGGCATCGAGGAGATCGGCTCCATCCCCGGATCCGAGATGATCGGATGGATGTGCGAGGCGCCCATGATCCACAGGGAGATCCCCGTGTTCCCGGCCACCTTCTGCAACCCCGACGTCGGAACCGGACTGGTCACCTCCGTCCCCTCCGATGCTCCGGACGATTGGATCTCCCTCGAGGCGGTCAAGAAGGACCCCGCCCTCAAGGAGAGGTACGGCCTCTCCCAGGAGCTCATCGACTCCGTCGTTCCGATATCGATCATCGACATCAAGGGCTACGGCGACTTCCCCGCCCAGGACGTCATCGGACAGATGGGCATCGAGAAGCCCGGGGACCCCAAGCTGGTCGACGCCAAGAAGCAGGTCTACAAGGACGGCTACCACATGGGCCGCATGAAGGACGTCTGCGGACCGTACGCCGGGATGCGTGTCGAGGAGGCCAAGGACAAGATGCGCCAGGCCATGCTCGATGCAGGAGAGGCGGAGCCGTTCTACGATCTCACGGAGGAGGTCGTCTGCAGGTGCGGACGCCGCGTCCACATAAGGAGGATCGACGACCAGTGGTTCATCAACTACGCCGACCCCGACCTCACGGAGAGGACCAAGGAGCATGCCAAGGAGATGGATCTGAATCCGCCCGAGTTCGCCGACAACGTCCAGGGCATCCTCGACTGGTTCAGGGAGAGGGCCTGCGTCAGGCTCGGCAACTGGCTCGGAACCAGGTTCCCCTTCGACGACAAATGGATCATCGAGGCGATCTCCGATTCCACCCTGTATCCTGTATACTACACCATATCCCTGTATGCCAACTCCGGACAGATCAGGCCCGAGCAGATGACCATCTCGTTCTTCGATTACGTCATCCTCGGAAAGGGCGACATCGCCGAGGTCTCCAGGGAGACCGGCATCACCGAGGACCTCCTCGATAGGATCAGGAAGGACGTCGTCTACTGGTACCCGCTCGATATCAATCTGGGCGGCAAAGAGCACATGACCGTCCACTTCCCCGTGTTCCTGTTCAACCACCGTGCAATCCTCCCGGATTCGATGCAGCCCAGGGGGATCACAGTCAACTGGTACGTCACCGGCAAGAACAGCGACAAGATCTCCAAATCCAAGGGAGGGGCCCAACCCATCCCCGGAGCAGCAGCGAGGTTCGGTGTCGATGCGATGCGTCTCTACTATGCGCACGTCGCATCCATGTTCGTGGATGTCGAATGGAGCGAGGAGACCGTCCTGACATACAAGCAGAGGGTCGACCGCGTCTTCGGAGCTGTCAGCGACCTCGTCTCGAAGGAGTCCGATTCGGTCCCCTGCGAGATGGACGCATGGCTGCTCTCGAGGTTCAACAGGCACATCCAGGAGATCCGCGCCGCCATGGACAAGTACGATCTGAGGCAGATGTGCACAACCGTCTACTTCGACATGCTCAACGACATCCGCTGGTACACCAGGCGCGGCGGCTGCAACAGGGAGACCATCAATCAGGCCCTCAGGATCTGGATCCAGGCCATGATGCCCGTCACCCCCCATACCGCCGAGGAGCTGTGGGAGACCGCCGGGTTCGAGGGGCTCGTCTCCGCGGGACAGCTGCCCGAGGCCGACGAATCCGTCATCTCGGCCGCTTCCGAGCACGGCGAGGACATGATCCGCGACCTCATGTCGGACATCACCGAGATCAGGAAGATCGCCGGCATCGATGCGAAGCACGTGGTGCTCTACACCTCCCCCGAATGGAAGAGGGAGGTCATGAGACGCGCCGCCGTCATGAAGGAGGCCGGAGAGCTCACCGTACCCGGTCTGACCAAGGCATGCATGTCCGACGAGACCATCAAGAGGAACGGCAAGGCCGCCTCCGAACTGGCCAAGAAGGTCGCCATCGACTTCTCCAGGTCGGATCTCGCACAGTGGGAGCCCGTGTACTCGTCCGACGAGTTCGCTCTCCTAGACGGAGCCAAAGCCTTCCTGTCCGACGAGCTCGGACTGCAGATCGATGTGTACCCCGCCGATTCCGAGGGCCTCTACGATCCCCAGAACAAGGCGAGACAGGCGGCCCCCGGAAGGCCCGCCATCCTGCTGGAATGAGCATGTTCATAGACATCGCGAGGTCCAGGCACAGCTGCCGCGACTTCACGGACGAACCCCTCTCCGACGAGGAGAGGGGGCTCATACTTGAGGCGGGCGACCTCGCCCCCTCCTCCCGCAACCGCAGACCGGTGAGGCTGCTCCCGGTGGAGGACATCGGGACCATCAGGAGGCTGGCCGGATGCAAGGATTCGGGCACCAGGGCCCTGGAGACCGCCACGTTCGCGGTCATCGTCGCAGCCGATCCGGAGGTCGCGGACACATGGGTGGAGGACGCGTCTATCGCCACCATCATGATGCAGCTGGAGGCCGAGGACCTCGGCCTGGGCTCCTGCTGGATCCACATGAGGATGCGGACCGTCGACGGCCGCTCGTCGGAGGATGCCGTCAGGGAGGTCGCCGGTCTCGACGACGGTCTGTGCGTGCTCGACGTCGTCGCATTCGGCAGGAAGGCATGATCCTCCTTCCGATATCCCCTTCCGATAAAGAGGCCGCCCATCAACTTTATCTGGAATCGTTCCCGGAGCACGAGCGCGTCCCCCCGGAGAAGCTGGAGGCGCATCTACACCGCGGGGATGCCGAATGGCTCGGCATCTACGACCACGGGTTCCGCGGGATGGTCTACCTGATCTTCAATCGGGATGTCTTGTTCATCCTGTATCTGGCGGTGGATCCGTCGTTCAGGGACACGGGGTACGGCTCATCGGCGATCGAGGCCGTTCTGGAGCGTCATCCCGGCCGTAAGACGTATCTCAACATCGAGCCTCCGGACGATGAATGCGGGAACAGGGAGCAACGCATCAGAAGGCTGGAGTTCTATGTCAGGAACGGATTCGTCCCCTGTATGAAGCGTCGGACCCCCGACGGCGTATTCCTGACGATGTGCTACAGGGACCGCATCACCGACGAGGAGATCGAGAGGTTCGTCAGGGATGCGGGATTGGACATCCTCTTCGGATGCGGAGAGCGACCGGGGTCATCCCCATCTCTTGTAGAGCCTGTGATCGACTCTGATCTGGTCCAGGCATCTCCCCACCACGATATCGATGATATCGTCAACGGACGAGGGGCGGGGGTAGAATCCGGGATTGGCATCCATGATCACCACTCCGAGTCTCGCCAGCTTCAGTTCGTTCTCGAGCATTATGGCGCTCTTGGGGGATTCCCTGACGAGGAGGATGAGCTTCCTCCCCTCCTTTATCGCGACCGATGCGGCACGTGTGATGAGGGTGTCGGCGATCCCGTTGGCGATCTTGGCCACGGTGGATTCGCTGCAGGGAGCGATGAACATGGCATCGAAGGAGAAGCTCCCGGATGCGATGGGCGCGAACATATCGGAGTCGTCGTAGGACTCGTCGGCCAGGGATGCGACCTGGTCGGGATACATGTCCGTCTCCGCCGTCAGTATCTTCTTCGCGGTCTCGGACATGACGAGATGCTTCTCGCCCTCGAGCTCCTGAAGCAGACGGACACCGTACATCGAACCGGACGCACCGCTCATCGCTAGAACTGTCTTCACAACCTCATGATAAGGGCAGGAGGATAAATATGGTTCTTCGAAGAATCCGTATCAGAGGGGAACGGGCCGATGAAATCGTTGGTGGATATCACGGACAGGCGTTTCGCATTGGTGCTGGTGGACATCCAGAGCATGTTCACGGACGAGACTCCGGGATTGATGGAATCGATCGGCACGAGGATCGGGACGATCAACGATGCCGTTGAAGGATTCAGGAGGAGCGGGTTGCCGGTGGTGTACATCCGCTACGAGGGCCTGGACCATTCCAGTCATGAGATCGATCCGGAGAGGGCCGGTTTCATCGACGGACTCCTTCAGCCGGAGGAGGGGGAGAGCACCATAGGGAAGATCGAGATGGATGCCTTCCTCGGGACGGATCTAAAGGACATCCTGAAGGACAGGAGATGCGACAGCGTCCTGATATGCGGGATGGTGGCCCAGTACTGCGTCCTGGCAACCTACTTCGGTGCATTCCAGCACGGATTCTCGCCCTTCATGCTGGAGAACGGGATCTGCTCCACGGACGAGGAGAACGTCAGGGCTGTGGAGCACATCACCAAGACGCTGTCGATGGAGGAGCTCCGCGGGAACCGGTACTTCCGTTCAGACCGATGAGGCGGATGGACCTAGGGGTTGCCCCTTCAGTCCATCGCCGAGTTGATGGCGATCTCGGAGATGTCCATGGAATACTCCGCGATCCTCTTGACGGATCCCGCGATGAGCTCCGCGGCCATCGCCGGCTTCCCGGTGAGCTCGTCGGCGGAATCGCTGATCTCCTTCGATCTGGCGACAAGCTCCTCGCCGCGTTCGATGCATTCGTTGGCGGCGAGCATGTCCTTCTTCGACCATGTTCCCACCGAGTCTACCACCAGTGCGATGGCCTTCCTTCCGGTGGAGAGGATCTCCTCATCCAGCTTGGTCGGATCGTCGATCAGAGGTTTGAGATTGGTCGCCAGGAGGACCCCGTGGTCGCCAATCCTCTCGAGGGCGCGGCTAATCCCGCTGCACCTGGAGATCTCGCACAGGTTCATCCCCATGCGGCGGGAGATCGTGATGTCCTTCTGGTGGATGTTCACCTGACGGGATATCAGCCAATCGATCCTGTCCACCTCCCGGTCCCTGTCGGACATGCCTTCCAGAAGTGATGCGTCCCTGGACTCGAGTCCGTCCATGGTGTCGTTCAGCATGTTGCGCACGAGAACCTTCATCCTCTCGATGGACTTGTTCGGCTTCATCTCGCCCTGGTCCATGAGATCGTTTATGACGATGCTGTCGTCGTTCTCCTCCATAATCTCCAGGCCGATAGCGGTCTGTGCGAACGCGGATGCCGTGCTGGCAGCCATGCTCGACAGGATCGTGGATGATCTCAGAACGATCGAGTCGTGTCCCGCGATGTAGGCTCCGACCAGCATCCTGTAGAGGAAGTCGCGGTCGGTTATGCCGTCCACATCGATGTACTTCACCGAACTGGCCGAGGGGGATTGCTCTCCTCCGGGGTACAGGACCATGCTGCCATCGGGCTGAGGCTGCAGGCCCACGGTATCGTTCTTCTTCAGACCGACCGAATCGGCCCAATCCTTCGGGAGCGTGATCATGAAGGAGGAACCTCCGGTGATCTGAATTCTTCTGAGATCCATTTTTCTCGCGGGACTCGTATCCATGATATTAATTATGAAATCGATTCATGGATTATATATTATTCTATATTGAATATATAGGCTCGGTACTTATATGGCGGTTCTCAATAGCTGCCGGAATCCTCCGTCGAATCGTTCGCAGATCAATAT
>ERZ1026850.583-NODE-583-length-22123-cov-5.871533_pt1 | contig 22123 bp, 25 predicted proteins | sample MGYA00380155_ERZ1026850 | MGnify/ENA primary metagenome ERZ1026850 (study PRJEB33269, sample SAMEA4719791) | human gut metagenome | biome: human-associated habitat; feature: organic feature; material: feces | place: Cameroon | collected 2013-10 ... | reverse complement strand
GTGTCCCCCAGGACAATACCACTGAAATGATACAGAATATTATCAACTTATCCAATGTAGCCAGAAAAGAGGGACTTCTTTCCCTGGAAGAGGCGGCAGGCGATTTGGATGATGAGTTTTTAAAAAAGGGAATTCTTCTTATAGTAGACGGTACCGACCCCGAACTGGTACGTGCCATTATGGAGACCGAGCTTGTCAGCATGGACTCCCGTCACAAGGCAACCATCGGCTTCTGGGAAAGTGTTGCCGGCATGGGTCCTGCCTGGGGTATGATCGGTACCCTGGTAGGTCTGGTAAACCTTTTGAACAACATGGATGATGCGTCCGCCATCGGTCCCAACATGGCAACAGCGCTGATTACCACTCTTTACGGCTCCTTACTTGCAAACTGGATCTGTGCACCTATCACCAGCAAGCTAAAGGGCTACAACGAAAGCGAAATTATGCAGCGGGAGATTATGATTGAAGGTCTGTTATCCATTCAGGCCGGTGAGAACCCCCGCGTTATCGAAGAAAAACTGAAATCCTTCATGGCACCCGGCGACAGAAACGCAGCCGGCGGTGATGAAGGAGGTGAAGAAAATGGCTAAGAGGAAGGAAGAACTGCCGGCTCCCGGAGCTCCGGCATGGACAGCCACATTCGGTGACCTGATGAACCTGCTTCTTTGCTTTTTTGTCATGCTTTTTGCCATGTCAACGGTTGACTCAGAGAAGTTTAAGGCAATTGCTGAGTCCTTTTCCAAAACTTTTTCCATTTTTGAAGGAGGCGCCACCTCCATAGGTGACGGTCTGCTTATCAGCAACGGTGTCAGCCAGTTAAACGATCTGGACCAGTATGTAAACAATACCGGCAAAACGGAAGAGGGAAAGGATGACCCCGAAAAGATTGACAACTATACAGAGATGAAAGACAAACTGGAGGAAGCCCAGCTAAATGAGTCCGAGCAACTTGCCGAAAAAATAGACGAGTCTGTGGCGGAAAGCAATATGACGGACAAAATAGACATCACCTTTACATCCCAGTATGTGCAGCTTACCTTAAAAGGGGCACTTCTGTTTGATTCCGGCAAGACGGAAATCCGGGCGGAAGCCGTACCGGTTGTGGACAAGGTGGGTAGGATACTGGAAAACTATGCCGGCAACGTGATTGAGATTGAAGGCCATACGGACAACGTGCCCATGCACAGCGCCAAATATGCCAACAACAGTGAGTTAAGTTGCGGCAGAGCGCTGGCGGTCTACGATTATCTGATTAGCACCACCAATCTTGACCCTTCCAAAATCAAGTATGCGGGCAGGGGCGAATATGTTCCTGTTGCCGACAATTCCACGGAAGAGGGAAGAGCGAAAAACAGACGTGTGGAAATCCGTATTTATCATGATTTGAGCACATATGAATAAATAGCTGCCGGCAGCCCGACAAGAAAGGCAAGGATATTGTTTTGAAAAAGAATTTACTTTCCATATTGATACTGACACTTCTTATTATCAACATTGCCCTGACATCCATTATGATGTTCGGCATGATGAGCTCCGTAAAGAGTACATCCGCGCTTGTGGGCAAAATTGCCGCTGTGCTGAATTTAGAGCTCACAACGGAGGAAAAGGAAGAACAGCAGGTTTCCATCGCGGACAGCGTTTCTTATGATATTTCGGAAGCCATGACCATTCCCTTAAAGAACAGCGAAAATGATACGGAACAGCATTATGCCAAGATTTCCGTTTCCATTCTGATGGACAAGAACAGCAAGGATTTTAAGAAATATTCCGATTTGTCCGCCTATGTACCGGAAATCAAATCCATCATCATCGATGTGGTTATGAACTACACCAAAGAAGAATTCATGGCAACCAAGGATGATATCTGTAAGGAAATCCTTTCCAGAATTCAGGAAAGATTTGACAATTCCGATGTGATTTACAACATTGTAATCAGTGATTTTCAGGTATATTAAGTCCCTCGAAAAGAAAATGACTGTAAGGAGGTGACTTTCATGGGAGATGTGCTTTCCCAAAACGAAATAGACAATCTGCTGGCGGCACTCTCGACCGGTGAATTAGATGTCAGCGATATCAACGACGGCAGCGACAAACCGGTGAAAAACTATGATTTCCGTCGCCCGGCGAAGTTCTCCAAGGAGCATCTGCGTACCCTGGAAATTATATTTGAACATTACGGCAGACTGATTTCCACAAACCTGCCGGTTTACCTTAGAAAAAATGTACAGGTAAGCGTGGCAAGCTCCGAAACGGTTACTTTTTCGGAGTTTACCAACTCCCTTTCCAATCCGGTTATTTTAGGAATTGTGAATTTCCATCCGCTGTCCGGCAATATCATCATTGATATGTCGACAAACCTCGGTTATACCATTATAGACAGGATGCTCGGCGGAGCCGGAAGACCGCTTGAAAAGAGCCGGGAGTTCTCGGAGATAGAGCTTACCATTATCGAAAAGATTATTATTGTCTGTGTGCAGCTTATGCGGGAGCCGTGGAAAAATGTGCTGGAAATTGACCCGGTACTGGACAGGCTCGAGACCAATCCGCAGTTTGCACAAATCATATCCCCCAACGACATGGTTGCCATTGTAACCTTAAACGTAAAAATCGGGGATGTGCAGGGATTTATGAACATGTGTCTTCCCTACTTTACACTGGAAGACATTATGGATAAACTGAATACCAGATACTGGTATGCCAATATGCAGGAACGGCGTGACGAGGATTATGAGGAACAGGTGGAAACCCTTATACGGAGGGTGGATATCCCCATGAAGGCCATGCTGGGAAAGAGCATTATTACGGTTAACGATTTTGTCAACCTGCAGGTCGGAGATGTTATCCGGCTGGATACCCATGTAGAGGACGAGTTGTCCGTATATGTGGGCAATATTAGAAAATTTACTGCGTTACCGGGAGTCAGCAAAGAGAACTATGCGGTTAAAGTGACTTCGGTAATCCGAGAGGGGGAATAGAACATGGACAACATGTTGTCCCAGGATGAAATAAATGCACTGTTAAGCGGTATGGATCTTTCCGACAATAAACCGGCGGAAACACCGCAAGAGGAGCCTGTTGACGAAAGCCTGCTTTCCAGTATGGAGAGAGATGCCATTGGCGAAATTGCCAATATCAGCATGGGTTCTTCCGCTACGACACTGTATTCCTTAGTTAACAGAAAAGTAAATATCACCACACCGGTTGTTACACTGGCGCACTGGAAAAATGTGCTGGATGAGTATGAGAAGCCCTGTGTATTTATTCAGATCAAATATACCAGAGGACTGGACGGCACCAACATTTTAGTACTGAGAGACCATGATGTAAAAATTATCACCGATCTTATGATGGGCGGCGATGGCACCAATACGGACGGGGAGCTGGGAGAACTGCACTTAAGTGCAATTTCCGAGGCCATGAATCAGATGATGGGTTCTGCGTCCACATCTCTTTCCACTATGCTGGATAAGACCATAGACATCAGTCCGCCGGAATCCAGTCTCATTGATTTGACGGAATACCACAGCGGCTCAGATATTGCCTCGTTCCTCGGCGGCACATTTGTAAAAATTGCATTCCGTATGCAGATCGGGGATTTGGTAGACAGCACCATCATGCAGCTGTATCCCATTGAATTTGCAAAAAGTATCGTAAAGAACTTCTTACACCAGAATATGGAGGAACCCGCAGCAGCAACGGCGCCGGCGTCAGCTCCACAGGCGGCACCGCAGCCCTCATACCAGCAGGCGGCACCGCAGCCCATGTACCAGCAGGCAGCGCCCCAGCCTATGATGCAGCAAGCAGCACAGGCCTATGTTCCTCCGCAGATGAGCATGCCGCAGCAGGCAGCGCCCCAGCAGAATGTAAACATCCAGCCGGCACAGTTCCAGACACTTACCAACGATTATGCGGGAGTGGCGGGCAACCAGAACATCGGACTGATTATGGATGTGCCTCTGGAGGTAACCGTAGAGCTTGGCAGAACGAAGAAATCCATTTCCGAAATTCTGGATTTTGCACCGGGTACCATTATTGAACTTGACCGTATTGCAGGCGAACCTATTGACGTTTTGGTAAACGGCAAGTTTGTGGCAAAAGGTGAAGTAGTAGTTATCGAAGAGAGCTTCGGCGTTCGTGTAACGGAGATTATAAAATAGTATATAAGGAGTGGCAGAAACTATGGCAAAGAATATTTTAATCTGTGATGATGCGGCATTCATGCGCATGATGATTAAGGACATTTTAACCAAGAACGGATACAATGTTGTTGGCGAGGCAGAAAACGGAGCAAAGGGTATTGAAAAATACAACGAACTGCATCCCGATCTTGTTCTGATGGATATTACTATGCCGGAGATGGATGGTATTGCGGCGCTTAAGGGCATCAAGCAGATTGACCCCAATGCACATGTTATCATGTGTTCCGCAATGGGCCAGCAGGCAATGGTTATAGAGTCCATCCAGGCAGGAGCCAAGGACTTTATTGTAAAACCGTTCCAGGCAGACCGTGTACTGGAAGCCGTAAAGAAGGTTGTGGGTTAATGCATATTGCGATAACGGCGATAGACAAAGCTGACAGCTTTGCACAGCTTATTACGGTTCTGATTATTTTTATTCTGGTTTTGGCGGCAACCCTTTTTACCACAAGGTGGATTGCCGGCTACCAGAAGGGACAGAACAAGGGTAAAAATATCGAAGTTGTGGAAACGTACCCTATCGGAAACGGAAAATACATACAGATTGTAAGACTGGCAGGGACTTACGCAGCGATTGCCGTATGCAAGGATACAGTAACCATGCTGGCAGAAATTCCGAAGGAGGATATCCGTTTTCCGGAGGATACCGGCGGTATGATGCTGCACTTTAAGGATTTGTTCCAAAAGGCAAAGGATGAACTCCCCAAGGAGGAAATTTCATCGAAAGAAGAGTAGGCTTAAGAGTGAAAACACGTAAAGGTATTTTATCAGGTAATATAATAAGGAAAATAATATGCCTGCTGGTAACGGTAGGCATATTGTGTATTATACCGGCAGGTGAAGCACATGCTACGGGCAGCACCGTAACGGATCCGCAAAGCGGCAATTCCACCGTCATAAACGAGCCGGGCAGTGCACAGACCTCCGAAGATCTGAATCAACTGAATATTGCCAATACGGTAAAGATTGAGTACAACAATGGCAACGGCTCCATTAACGGAGCACTCCGTATCTTATTGATACTGACGCTTATTGCCATTGCGCCGACACTGCTTATCTGCCTGACTTCGTTTACCCGGATTATTATTGTACTGCATTTTACCAGGTCGGCACTGAATACGCAGACGGCACCGCCCAATCAGGTTCTTATCGGGCTGGCGCTGTTTCTCACGTTCTTTATTATGACACCGACCATTACCCAGATATATCAGGATGCATATGTGCCCTATGAGGCGGGAGAAATCAAAGAAGAGGAAGCCTTAACGGCAGCCATCGGTCCCATCAGGCAGTTTATGTACGGCGAAACCCAGACGAAGGACGTAGAGCTTTTTATGGGAATTGCGAGGCTTGACTGGGACGGGGAGCTGGATGACATTCCGCTGACGGTACTAATCCCCAGCTTCATGGTAAGCGAGCTTCGTACTGCGTTCTTCATGGGATTTGTGATATACATTCCGTTTATTATTATTGACATGGTGGTAGCCTCCGCCCTCATGAGTATGGGTATGATGATGCTGCCGCCTACCACCATTTCCATGCCGTTCAAGATTTTGCTGTTTGTCATGGCGGACGGCTGGAGCCTGATTATCGGAAGTCTGGTAAGGACATTCCACATCTGACAGGAAAGGAAGGCGGCATATGAGTGTAGAAGCGGTAACTGAAATTACCAACAAAGCTTTATATCTGATCATAAAAGTATCCATGCCGATACTTTTAGTTTCCCTGATCATCGGTCTTGTGGTGAGCATCTTCCAGACAGTAACTTCCATTCAGGAACAGACGCTGACTTTTATTCCCAAGATTATCGGAGTCTTTCTGACTATCATGATTATGGGGCACTGGATGCTCAATCTGATTATTGAATATACAACGGATCTGTGGCTGAATTTTTCCAACTATGTAAGTGGATAGGAAAGTGTGAAAAATGGTTGATTTGTCTTTTTCCCTTATGGATCTGGAATATTTTCTGCTGATTTTTGTCAGGGTTTCCTGCTTTGTGTTCATTGCTCCCTTTTTCAGCATGCAGAACACGCCCCGGACGGTGCGCATAGCCATTTCCTTTTTCACGGCCATGCTTCTGTATACGGTGCTGACACCGAGTGCCGGTGTGGTATACAACTCCGTGGTTTCCTATGCGGTAATCGTGGCGAAAGAAGCGCTGACGGGCCTGCTTATCGGCTTTGCCGCCAATATCTGTACGGCAATTGTCAATTTTGCCGGTTCCGTTGCGGATATGGAAACGGGACTTTCCATGGTTACCCTGTTAGACCCGGCGACAAGGGAGCAGACCACCATTTCCGGCGCTTTGTACCAGTACGTCATTATGATGATGCTGATTGCCAGCGGTATGTACCGGTATCTTTTAGGTGCCCTGGCAGACTCATTTTTACTTATTCCCGTAAACGGCGCCGTTATCCGGAGTGAGAACCTGCTTAACACGTTGATCCGGTTTCTGACGGATTACATTGTGATTGGCTTTCGCATCTGCCTGCCGATTTTCTGTGCGGCATTGCTGTTAAATGTGATTTTGGGTGTACTTTCCAAGGTTTCCCCGCAGATGAATATGTTTGCCGTGGGAATCCAGCTTAAGATAATGGTGGGGCTGGCAGTTCTGTTTCTGTCATCCTATATGATGTCGGATGCGGCAGGCTTCATTTTCAACGAAGTGAAAAAAATCACCGTTTCATTTGTAGGGGGTATGATGTGGTACTGAAGTATAATCTGCAGTTCTTTGCGGCAGAAGGCCCCGGCGGTGAGAAAACAGAACCGGCTACCGAGAAAAAGCTGTCGGATGCCAGAAAAGAAGGACAGGTTGCCAAGAGCCGGGAAGTGGGCAATGCCCTGGGTATTCTTGCCATGTTCGTGGTCCTGAAGGTTTTTATCGGCACGATTGGCACACAGCTCATGGAGCTTTTTTCTTCCGTTTACGGAAATATGCCGGAGACGGTGAAAAGCTGGAACGGCTATCTGCCGGAAAAGGGTATGAGGGATGTTTTTTTTCAGATTTTTATAAAGACCATTTATGTGACAGGTCCCATATTTGTAATCTTTTTCCTGATAGCGTTTATCGCAGACCTGGTGCAGGTCAAATGGAAGGTTTCCGGCAAGCCTCTGAAGCCGAAGTTTAACCGGATGAGCCCGGTCAGCGGCTTTAAGCGGATTTTTTCCGTCAACTCCCTTGTGGAGCTTATAAAGGCCATCTTAAAGATCGGACTGATCAGCTATGTGGCGTATCAGTACCTGAAAAATAAAGTCAACCAGATCTATCTTCTTTACGATATGTCCTTTACCCAGGCACTTTCCGTAATCAGTAATCTCATTACGGAAATGGGTATCCGGATTTCGGCTGTGTACTGTATCATTGCGGCGGCGGATTTTGCGTACCAGAAGGTGAAGTTCACCATGGACATGCGGATGACGAAGCAGGAAGTCAAGGACGAGTACAAGGAGCAGGAAGGTGATCCGCAGATTAAGGGAAAGATCCGGCAGAAAATGCAGGAGGTATCCCGCAGGCGTATGATGCAGAACCTGCCCAAGGCGGATGTGGTCATCACGAACCCGACCCATTATGCTGTGGCAATCCAGTATGACCTGGAGATTGCGGATGCCCCCATTGTCCTGGCAAAGGGCGCCGATTACATGGCAAAAAGAATAAAAGAAGTTGCCAGGGAAAACGAGATTGAAATTGTAGAAAACAAGCCCCTTGCCCGTATGCTTTATGCAAACGTGGAGGTGGGGGACATGATTCCGCCGGAGCTTTATCAGGCAGTGGCGGATGTCCTTGCTTACGTGTACCACTTAAAGGGCAGGGCATAAAACGGACAGAATAGTCCGGAATGACAGTATAGATAAGAGAAAAGAGGTGAGCAGATGAACGTTAAGTTACAAAAATGGGATGCGGTTGTGGCAATCTATATCCTGACGGCGTTTATTATGCTCATTGTTCCTTTGCCGGCATGGATTCTGGACGTATTTATGGCATTCAACATGGCAGTGGCATTTACAATTCTGTTTGCCGCCATGTTTTCCAAGGAAGTACTGGATATGTCCTATTTCCCGTCCATCCTGCTGTTCACAACCATTTTCCGTATCGCCATGAATGTATCGTCCACCAGGCTTATCCTAACCACCGGTACAGCCGGCAACGTGGTTATGACCTTCGGCCAGTTCGTAGGCGGCGGTGATCTGATTGTCGGTGCGGTTATTTTCATTATCCTTATTCTGGTACAGTTCTTAGTTATCAATAAAGGTACCGAACGTGTGGCAGAAGTAACGGCAAGATTTACCCTGGATGCCATGCCCGGTAAACAGATGGCGATTGACGCGGACTTAAATACCGGCGCCATCGATGACAAGGAAGCCAAAATCAGACGAGATAAAATCCAGCAGGAGTCCAGCTTCTTCGGCTCCATGGACGGTGCTGTGAAGTATGTAAAAGGAGATGCCGTAGCGGGCCTTATCCTCACCGTCATCAACCTGGTGGGCGGTATTATCATGGGTATGACGAGAAGCGGCATGGACATCAACACGGCGCTGAGCACCTATGGTGTGCTTACCATCGGTGACGGTCTGGTAAGCCAGATTCCCTCTCTTCTGATATCTCTTTCCACCGGTATTTTGGTTACCAAGGGCGGAAAGGAAGCGGAATTCGGCACCACCATTGTAAAGCAGCTCTTCGGTATCCCCAAAGCCATGTATATGGTTGGCGCGACCCTGATGTTCTTAGGTCTTACCACGGGTCTTAATACCATTTTGTTTTTGGGACTGGGACTTTTGTTTATTGTTGCGGGCAGAATGGTGGCAGGCAATATAGAAACCGCCGGCATTGAAAATATGGTGGATGCGGAGGAAACGGCAGCGGAGGAAATAAGACAGCCTGAAAACGTCAACAGCCTCCTGCAGGTGGATCCTATTGAGCTGGAATTCGGTTACGGCATTATCCCCCTGGCGGATGCGGCGCAGGGCGGCGATCTGCTGGATCGTGTGGTTATGATAAGAAGACAGATTGCACTGGAGCTTGGTACCGTGGTGCCCATTATCCGTCTGCGTGACAACATCCAGTTAAATCCCAACCAGTACATTATTAAAATCAAAGGTATTCAGGTCAGCGAGGGTGAAATCCTGTTTGACCACTATATGGCGATGAACCCCGGCTATGTGGAAGAGGAGATTACCGGTATTCCCACTTTTGAGCCTTCTTTCCATCTGCCGGCTATCTGGATTACGGAAGGACAGAGGGAAAGAGCGGAGAGTCTGGGCTATACGGTTGTAGACCCGCCTTCCATTATTGCAACCCATCTGACGGAGGTCATCAGGCAACATATCGCAGAGCTGCTTACCAGACAGGATGTGCAGGGTCTTATCAACAACTTAAAAGAAAACAATCCGGCGCTGGTGGAAGAACTGGTTCCCAAGCTGCTTGGGCTCGGCGAAGTACAGAAGGTATTACAGAACCTTTTACAGGAAGGTATTTCCATCCGCGACCTGCTTACCATTTTTGAAACACTGGCGGACTATGCTCCCACCACGAGGGATACGGATATTCTGACGGAATACGTCAGACAGAGCTTAAAGAGGGCTATTTCCGTGAAATATTTCCCGGCACACGAAACTACGCAGGTTATTACGCTGGACCCCAAGATTGAACAGGAAATCATGGGAAGCGTTAAACAGACGGAGCAGGGGGCTTATCTCAATTTAGACCCCGAGAGAACAAGAAAGATTATGGACTCTCTGGGTAAGGAAGTGCAGAAGCTGGAAAATCTGGGCAAAAACCCTATTATTATTACTTCACCCATCGTCAGAATGTACTTTAAGAGACTGACGGAGGACTATTACAAAGACTTGATTGTGGTTTCCTACAATGAAATTGAATCCAATGTGGAACTGCAGTCCGTTGGGATGGTGACAGCATAATGATTATTAAGAAGTATCAGGGAAAAACAGAAGAAGAGGCACTGGCGGCAGCCAAAAAGGAACTGGGCGACGGTGTCGTGGTCATGAATGTAAAGAATGTGAAAAGGAAAGGTCTTTTTGCCATCTTTAAACCGCAGCTTGTGGAAGTTACGGTAGCCATTGAAGAAAAGGACCGGTATTCCCAGACAGCGGGAAGACCGCAGACACCTGTCTTTACACCGGCACAGCCTGCCGCAGCTTCAGACGGCGGTCAGGCAGCGGGCATTTACCGGAAAAGTGCCGCAGGCATCGGCAATATAGAGGAAAAATTAGACAGCCTGCAGTCCCTTCTGGAAAAGCAGCTTAAAAATCCGGAGCCGGAAAAAGAAGCGGACGGTGAGGAAAACGGAAAAGAAAAACCCGCTGCAGAGCCGGAAACGGAAAAGGATGCGGAAATGGTACGTTTCATGAAGCTTCTTTACAAGGTCATGTCGGACAACGAAGTGGATGAAAAATACATCAGTCAGATTATGGATGAGATTGAAAAGGTACATAAGCCGGGGATGCCGTTTGACTATGCCCTTTCCAATGCTTACCAGAAGCTGATATTAAAATTCGGCAAGCCTTCCGAAATAGAGCCGGCAAAATCCGGCTGTAAGGCAGTTTTCTTTATCGGGCCGACCGGAGTTGGCAAGACGACGACTATTGCCAAGATAGCATCCCGGTTCAGTGTGGAGGAGAAAAAGAAGGTGGCGCTGCTTACGGCGGATACCTACCGTATTGCGGCGGCGGAGCAGCTCCGTACCTATGCCAATATTTTAGAGGTGCCGTTCCGGATTATTTATACGGAAGAGGATATGCAGGGAGCCATCAGGGAATTTTCCGACTTCGATTATGTCTTTGTGGATACGGCCGGACATTCCCACCAGAATGAGGAACAGAAGGACGCCATGAAGCGTCTCGTTCATTCCGTAGACAATCTCTGCGAAAAAGATGTGTACTTAGTACTGTCGGCAACCACCAAAAAGAGGGATTTGGAGAGCATTGCGGACAGTTATAAGGATATGGCGGACTACAAGCTTATTTTCACCAAATTAGATGAAACCACGGCTATCGGTAATCTCCTGAACCTGAAGCTTTATACGGGTGCGGATTTATCGTACGTGACCTGTGGACAGAATGTACCGGACGATATCGAGAAATTCAATCCGCAGAAAATGGTGAAGCAACTGTTGGGGGGCAAATAGAAAGGGAACGTAACCATTATGGATCAGGCGGAACAGTTAAGGAATATTATAAAAGCCGAAAACAAACCGAGACCGACAGCCAGAGTTCTGACTGTTACCAGTGGAAAGGGCGGCGTGGGCAAATCCAATACCGCCATCAATCTCGCTATCCAGTTCCGTAAAATGGGAAAGCGGGTTATCATTCTGGATGCAGACTTCGGACTGGCCAATATTGAAATTATGTTTGGTGCGGTGCCCAAGTGGAATCTGTTTGATTTGGTTTATCAGGGAAAGAACATAAAGGACATTATTACATGGGGACCCATGGAAATCGGATTTATTTCCGGTGGTTCGGGTATTACCGGCATGTCCAATTTAAGCAGGGAGTCGCTTACCTACATTATCCGTAATTTAGCGGAGCTGGATACCCTTACGGACATCATCATTATTGATACCGGAGCCGGTATTTCCGACTCGGTGCTGGAATTTTTGGTGGCATGCGGTGAAGTGCTGCTTGTGACCACACCGGAGCCTACCTCCATCACGGACTCGTATTCCCTGCTGAAGGCACTGCGCTCCCATCCCCGTTTTTCCACGGAAAATACCAGAATAAAAATGGTGGCGAATAAAGTGGCAAACGAGAGAGAGGGGCAGCTTCTGTATGACAAGCTGCATGCGGTTGTGGAAAAGTACTTAAAACTTCCTTTTTTTTACCTTGGGGCGGTGGAAAAGGACAAAAATTTAGAGAAAGCGGTTATGCAGCAGGTACCGGTTTCCATGCAAAATCCGGAGGCACGGAGCAGCAGGCAGTATGAGGCAATTGCCGGCAAGCTGATGAACGTACCGGAAACGGCAGGAAAGCAAAGGGGAATGGTGGATTTCTTTTCACACATTATAAATAGTATGAGGATGGGGTAAACGGATATGTTGACAAAACTGATTGAACCGGGCTGCAAGGTGGAAATGCAGCTTATAAGCAGAAAACTGACGGAGGAAGAAAAGAAAGTATATATAAGCAAGGTTTTTGACGTGCTGTCCGAAGACAGAATGGAAATCCTGATGCCCATGGAAAAGACCAGACTGATTCTGCTTCCCGTGGACGGGGAAATCGACATCACCTTCTATGCGGGGGAGTATCTGTATCAGTGTTTTACCAGAGTGGTGGACCGTTATAAAAGGGACAATATGTATATTCTCCTCATGGAGGCAACCAGCAACCTGCGCAAGGTGCAGAGGCGGGAATACTACCGCTTCAGCTGTGCACTCGAGATGTGTTCCCGGCTTTTGGTGGAGGAAGAGATAAAGGCAGTGGAGGAGCACCGGAATTATTATCTGACGCCGGGACTTCCCCTGAAGAGAAGTCTGATTGTGGATATCAGCGGCGGCGGACTCCGTTTTATGAGCGATCACAGATACGAAACGGGCAGCCTGATATACTGCAGTTATTATCTGATTGTGGGTGGCAGAACCAAGCAGTGTGAAACGGTTGGAGAAATTCTGAGCGCCAGGGAGCTGGAGCATAAAAAGGGGACTTTTGAACACAGAGTACGATATGTAGACATGGGTGAGGGGGAAAGAGAAGAAATTATCCGGTATATTTTTGAAGAAGAGCGGAAAAACCGGAAAAAAGAATCCGAAGGCCACTGAATTTACGTGACAAAAGACTCTGAAATGATTACTTTGCACTCATGAGAAGCTATGAGTATGGTATAATAAACGTAAGTGAGGTGAACGATACGGAAAAGATACCTATGAACGGAGTAGTAGCAATCGCAAGCTCGACAGGCGGTCCCAAGGCTTTGCAATCGGTAATCCCAAGGCTGCCGGCAGATTTTCCGGTTCCGGTGCTGATTGTCCAGCATATGCAGGCAGGCTTTACGAAGTCTCTCGCGGAGAGGCTCAATACATTAAGCGCTCTTACGGTGAAAGAAGCGGAAGAGGGAGAAGCACTGAAAAAAGGGTATGTGTACCTTGCAAAAGCCGGTATGCACATGCAGGTGAAAAAGAAACCCGGAGCCCAGTATGTGATTCATTATACGGATGAACCGGCAAGGGAAGGCGTGAAGCCCTGCGCCAATTATCTGTATGAGTCTCTGGCGGAGACCGGTTTTGAAACTATTGTCTGCGTTGTCATGACAGGCATGGGCGCCGACGGCAGGGACGGTATCCGGCACCTTAAACAAAAGAAGAAAATCACGGTGATTGCACAGGAAAAGAGTACCTGTGCGGTTTACGGCATGCCAAGAAGCGTTGTGGAAGCAAATCTTGCAGATAAAACCATTCCTCTCGAAGAAATCGCAGGGGAAATTATGATCAGTATGGGGGTAATGTAAAATGGATGTAAGCCAGTATCTTGAAATCTTTCTTGATGAAACCACGGAGCATTTGCAAAATCTGAATACCCAGATTTTAACCTTGGAGCAGGAACCGGAAAACATGGATACCATCAATGAAATTTTCCGTGCGGCGCATTCCTTAAAAGGAATGGCGGGCACCATGGGCTATAAGCGCATGCAGACGCTGACCCATGATATGGAAAACGTGTTCTCCGAAGTAAGAAACGGCAATATCAAAGTAAAGGCAAACATGATCGACCTTCTGTTCCAGTGCCTGGATGCACTGGAGGAGTACACCAACAATATCCGGGAGACCGGGGACGAGGGTACGAACGAAAACGAGCCTTTAATCAAGCTTTTGAACGAGGAGCTCGGCAAGAAGGATGAAAAGCCTGCCGGGGAGCCGAAAAAAGAGGAAAAAGCGCCCGAAGGCGGGGACAAGAGAAAGTGGCTGAATATCAAGCTGGACAGCACGGACGTCATGGTCATTACGGAAGCCCAGAAGCAGGGTAATTTCGTATATGGCGCAACCGTTTATGTGCAGGAGAGCTGTTTACTTAAAGCAGCAAGGGCGTTCTTAGTATTCAAGGCTGTGGAAGAAGTGGGCGAAATCATTGTTTCCAGCCCTTCCGCACAGGATATCGAGGACGAAAGATTTGAACTGGATTTCTCCCTGATTGTGATTTCGGACAAGCCGGTGGATAAGCTGATTGCAGCCATCAGCAATGTTTCCGAAATTGCAGAGGTTTTGGCAGAGCCCATTGATTTAGCGAAGATGCCGGGCAGTGAAGAAGGAAAGAGCGCCGCAACCGAGCAGAAAAAAGAAGAGCAGAAGGCAGTACCGGCAAAGGCAGCCGCGGCAGCCGCAGCTCCGGCAGCGGACAAAAAGACCGGCGTGGCAAAGCAGGCAGGCGGCAAACCTATTGTAAACCGTACCGTCCGTGTGGATATTGAAAAGTTAGACGTATTAATGAACCTTGTCAGCGAGCTTATTATCGCCAAGAACTCTCTGGTAGCGGCATCCAGTGCCCAAAAGAGTGCCAGTGACAAGGCGCAGAACAATGTAAACGAGCAGATTGAATATCTGGAGAGCGTGACCACCAGCCTTCACGAGTCCGTTATGAAGGTACGAATGGTTCCCATTGAAAGCGTTGTCAGCAAGTTCCCGAGAATGATTCGTGACCTGACAAAGAAGCTGGACAAAAAGATGGAGCTTTATATGTCCGGTGAAGAAACCGAACTGGACCGTACCGTAGTGGATGAAATCGGCGACCCGCTGATGCATCTTCTGCGTAACTCCGCTGACCACGGCATTGAAAGCGCCGAAGTCCGTGCGGAAAGAGGCAAGCCCGAAGTCGGTTCCATCTGGCTGGATGCTTACCAGGACGGCAACAACGTTGTCATCGAAGTAAGGGACGACGGTAACGGTATCGATACGGAAGCCGTTAAGAATAAGGCTATCAGCCGCGGCATCATCACACCGGAGCAGGCAGCAGGCATGTCCGAAAAGGAAATTATTGATTTACTGTTCCTCCCCAGCTTCTCCACCTCCGAAAAGGTTACGGATGTATCGGGACGAGGAGTAGGTCTGGACGTTGTAAAGAGTAAAATTGAAGCCCTGAGCGGTGAAGTGGAAGTAAAGAGTGTGCTCGGAGTCGGCAGTACCTGGATTATCCGTCTGCCTCTGACACTGGCTATTATCCAGGCTCTGATGGTGGTAATCGGCGGCGAAAAGTATGCGATTTCCTTGGGTTCCATCCAAACCATCGAGGATATTCCCACAGATGAAATCCGCTTAATCCAGAACAAGGAGGTCATTCATCTTCGCGGCAATGTCATTCCGCTTATCCGTATGGACAAGGAGTTGGATACCGTAAGCACCAAGGGACCGGATGAAAATATGACCATCCTGATTGTGAAGAAGGGCGATAAGCTGGCAGGTCTTGTGGTGGATGAACTGCTTGGACAGCAGGAAATCGTTATCAAGTCCATGGGCAAGTACATTGACAACAAGTGCAGGCTTATCAGCGGCGCTACCATCCTGGGCGATGGCGAAGTAGCCCTGATTTTAGATACAAACGTATTGTTATAAGCAGGAGGAGAGTAAAATGGAAGAGATTAAAGTAGCAGGCGAAACCGCCCAGTTTATCGTGATACGTCTTGGACAGGAACAGTACGGTATTGACATCAGTTACATAGAAAATATTGTGAGAATGCAGCACATCACCAGAGTGCCCAAGCTGGCGCCCTATCTGAAAGGGGTCATCAACCTGCGCGGCGAGGTCATTCCCATTATGTGCCTTTCCATGAAAATGGGACTGCCCGTGGAAGAGGAAACCAAGGCAAGCCGTATCATTATCATCAAGATGGAGCAGTGCGGTACCCTCGGTCTTATCGTGGATGAGGTAAAGGAAGTGGTTACACTCGATATGACGGAGCAGGTGGAGAAGTTAGCATTCAAAAAAGAAGATAAGAGCAATTTTGTACAGGGCGTCGGAAAGTGTGACGGCGGTCTTATTTCTCTGCTTGACTTAAATGCGGTAACCGCAGAAAAGTAGGAAGCAAATGATAAAGGAGAACAGTGCATGGCAGATCAGGACATGAGCCTGGAAAAAGTGACGGAAAACTATTTTGATGTATTGAGAGAAATTGGCAATATCGGGGCAGGTAATGCCATGACCGCACTTTCCCAGATGCTGCAGTGTAAAGTAGATATGCAGGTTCCGCAGGTCAAACTGCTGGAATTTAAGGATGTCGGCGCTCTTATGGGCGGCGAGGAACAGATTATGGTGGGCATTTATCTTGCCGTAGAGGGAGATATTACCGGCAGCATTATGTTCCTTGTCAAACAGGACAGCGCCAAGCATCTGGTAAACAAGATTATGATGGGCATGGGGGGCAGCGAGGGTCCCGGCTTGAATGAAATGGAGCTTTCCGCTATGAAAGAGGTAAGCAACATTATTACGGGAGCGTACTTAAACTCTTTGTCCGCACTCACCAATTTGAAAATTTATCCTTCACCGCCGGAGCTTGCGGTGGACATGGCAGGAGCTATTTTAAGCGTGCCGGCTATTGAATTCGGAGCCATAGGGGACAAAATCCTTTTGATTCAGTCACAGTTTTACGACGACACAATGATTGATGGCTATTTTATTCTGATTCCGGATTTGGAATCCTATGCTAAGATACTGCGTTCACTTGGAATGATGTAGATGGGAGTAGACATGGGTGAATTGATAAAAGTGGGTATGGCCGATTTTAAGATATGTTCCGGCACGGACGGTCTGACCACCCTGGGGCTGGGGTCCTGCGTTGGCATTGCCATCCGGGATACCCTGACACATATAGGGGGACTGGCGCATGTGATGCTGCCGGACAGCACCGCTATCCGCGGAGGCAGCGACAATATTCCGAAGTTTGCGGATACTGCAATCAGGGAAATGGTGCGCCAGATGGAAGAAATGGGAGCAAGAAGAAGCAGGATGACTGCCAAGCTTGCCGGAGGCGCTATGATGTTTGCATTTCAGAATAAGTCGGATCTGGTCCGCGTAGGAGAGCGAAATGTAGAAGCATCCAAAGAGATTCTTCAGAGTATGCAGATACCGGTCATCGCGGAGGATACCGGCGAAACTTACGGACGAACCGTTATTTTTTACCCGGAAACGGGCGACTACGTGATCAGAGCGGTGGGAAAGCCGGAAAAAACCATTTAAGGTCTGGCTTTCGGAAAGGCATGGTAGTTTATGAAAAGAAGAAATATACCGCTGATTTTAATGCTGGTGGCGGGTGCTGTTACCGGCATTATTACTTGTGTGAAGGGCTATTCCATTGTGGAAAAGCTGACATCGTTATTGATTTCATTAGTTGTGTTTTATCTGATAGGGGTGTGCTTCAAAACCCTTCTGGATGTTTTTGACAGACAGAATGCCGAAAGGCAGAAGGCGGAGGAAGAAGCGGAACAGGAGCAGGCGCAGAAGGAAAAAGAACAGGCAGCCGGTAAGACGGAAGGAAAGTAAGCAGCCGGCATAGGCAGCGTGCAGGAAGGCAGACAGTAAGCAGCCGGCACAAGGCAGCATGCAGGAAAGCTGACCGTCAAAAGTAAGAAGGGAAAGGCAGGGTTCAGACCATGGATGAAGCAGGCAGAAAAAAGCTTTGGACAGAGTATGATAAAAGCAGAACCCCGGAGTTAAGAGAAAAAATCATATTGGAATATGCACCGCTTGTCAAACTGGTGGCGGGCAGACTCAGCATGTATCTGGGGTATAATGTAGAGTATGACGATCTGGTCAGCTATGGGATTTTCGGTCTGATTGATGCCATTGACAAGTACGACTACGCAAAGGAAGTCAAATTTGAAACCTATGCCAGTCTGCGTATCCGGGGTGCCATTCTGGACCAGATAAGAAAAATGGACTGGATTCCCCGAACTATAAGGCAGAAACAGAAGCGCATCGATGCGGTCTGCAAGGACATTGAAACAAGACTCGGCAGGAGCGCCACGGATGAAGAAATCGCATCGGAACTGGGTATTTCGGATGACGAATATCTGGAATGGCAGAGCCAGATGAAAATAACCAACGTGGTTTCCCTGAACGAATATATGGAACAGGGCGCAGAGGTACCGGCGGAGGGCAACCAGTTTACCACCGCACGGTTTGACAGCCCGGAGGAAAACATTGAAAAGGAAGAGCTGAAAAAGGTGTTGGAAGAGTCCCTGGAGCAGCTTACCGAAAAAGAAAAAAAGGTCATTCTTCTTTATTATTATGAAGACCTTACACTGAAAGAAATCAGCAACGTACTGGAGGTTTCCGAATCACGTATTTCCCAGCTTCATACCAGAGCGTTACAGAAGATGAAAACGAAAATGGGAGATTACATGGAAATTTTTGCAGGATGATGGGGGATATGGCTTATGCAGAATGCGTATTTTAAAATTACATCTGACGGCAGCAAATTCGGATTATTACTGGAACCGCCCCAAAACGGCGGAGAACCCTTAAACGTAGCTGAGGTCATGGATTACTTAAAGGAACAGGGAATGGTATTTTCTTTTGAAATGATAAGTGATGCCATAGAGTCCGGCGAGCGTAAGATTTTACCCCTCGGAACCGGTAACTGTCCCCGTATCAACATGGAATATGAGGTCAGGGTTACCGAAGACGCCATGCAGGCATATGTAAGGCTTTACAGTCCGTCTGACACAGGAGCGGCTCTGACTGCCGGTGAAATTATCCGCGGACTGGCGCAGAAACAGATAAAGGTGGGCATCCTGGAGGAAGCCATAAAAGAAGCCATAGAAAAAGAAATGTACTGTACCGATATTCTGGCAGCGCAGGGCAGCCCCATAAGGGAAGGAAAGGATGCATATATTACCTATCTGTTCAATACAGACCCCAAGGTACGTCCTACGTTAAATGAAGACGGCAGTGTGGATTTCTTCCATCTGAATACCTTAAATCCCTGTAAAAAAGGAGACGTTCTGGCAAGGCTTACGAAAGAGGACCCGGGTGAGGTGGGCATGACCGTTTACGGAGCCAGTGTAAAGCCGAAGCCCGTCAGGAGAGCCTCTCTCCGAAGCGGAAAAAACCTGACGGTTTCCGAAGACGGTACGGAGCTCATTTCCGAAGTGGACGGTCATGTTTCGTTCCTGGACGGACGGGTTTTTGTATCCGATGTATTGGAATTAAAGAATGTGGATACTTCCACAGGCAATATAGATTTTGAAGGCAGTGTTACGATTGAAGGCAATGTGCAGTCTAACTTTTCCGTGAATGCGGGAGGAAACATTCTCGTACGCGGGCTGGTGGAAGGAGCCACTTTAAAATCCGGTGGGGATATTATTATTATCCGCGGCATGGCGGGAGCCGGAAAGGGCAGCCTGACGGCGGGAGGCAATATTGTTGCCAAGTTTTTGGAAAACACCACGGCTTCAGCCGGCGGTTATGTGCGCTCGGAGTCCATTCTGCACAGTACCGTGACGGCAAAAGAAGAAATTACCGTAGACGGAAGGAAAGGCTTTATTTCCGGCGGTAAAATCGTAGCCACAAATCTGGTGGAGGCTAAGACCTTAGGCTCCCATCTGGGAACGAGCACCGTCATTGAGGTAGGGGTAATTCCCGACAGAAAGGACAGACTGAATAAGGTCAGGAAAAGCATCGGCGAGCTGACAAAGAAAATTCATGACATAGACCCGGTAATTGTAACGTATTCGCAGAAATATAAGCAGGGTGTTTCCATCAGCATGGACCAGATGAAGTATCTGAAGAACTTAATTCAGGCAAGGGAACAGTGCGCAAAGGAGCTGAAGGTATTTACCGCCGAAGCGGAGGAAATCGAAAGCATGATATCCAGACAGGCAGATGCCCAGGTTATTGTCCATGGAGAGGTATATCCCGGTGTACGTATTGTAATCGGAGATGTTTCCATGTCAGTACCCGGCAATATGCAGTACTGCCGTTTTATCAAGCTGCGCGGAGATGTGAAAATGGTAGGAATTTAAAGGGAGGTAGTTGTATGGCAATCGGTGGAATTGAAATGACATCCATAGTCAGGTCGCAGGATTATACGGCCATTAAATTTAACGAAGACAGCAAAGGTGTCATGCAGCAGAGCAACCTGATAACTAACATGCATCAGCAGGAGGAGCAGAGGGCAAAACAGGTCAACCAGGGAGAGGATGCGGACTGGCAGCAGAAAAAATTTGATGCCAGGGAAAAGGGTAACGGCCACTATGCCGGCAATTCCGGACAAAGAAAGAAGAAACAGGAAGAGGAAAAAGCAAAAAATGCTTTATATCACAGCTCCGGCTTTGATATCAAGATTTGAAAGCTTAAGGTGGAGAGCATATGACAACATTGGAAATCGTTTTGCTGATTTTGGGAATTGCCATTTTTATACTCAGTTTTTTTGTGTTTGGTGGAAACAGCAGACAGGATCTGACGGAAATCAGGGAAGAAGTGAAGGAAGAGGTCAGGCAGGCGGTAAACGTGCAGATGGCGGAGGCAGGCAGACGGTGGGAAGACACCCTGCGTGAAAAAGCGGAGGATGCCATGAACAATACGGAACGGGAACTGTCCAAAGTGTCCAACGAAAAGATTATGGCGGTCAGCGAATATTCCGACACAGTGCTTGCGGAAATCGATAAAAACCACAAAGAAGCCATGTTTCTATATGACATGCTCAATGACAAGCACAGGGATATCGGCAGAACCATTGACCTTGCAACGGATTTCAAGGGATTGGACGATATTGCGGAAGAGACCTTTGAAACGAATACTCCGGTGGCTGAGGAGCCTGCTTATGAGGCAACGTCTGCTGAGACACAGACTGCAGATTTGAATCCTGTTAAAGAAACGAAGTACGGAACCCTGCAGATGAATCAGACGGATATCAGCTTTATGCAGGACGGCGGCAACAATAACGAACGGATACTGGAGCTGCACAAGCAGGGAAAATCCAATGTTTCCATAGCTAAGGAACTGGGGCTCGGCGTGGGCGAAGTCAAGCTGGTCATTGACCTGTTTGAAGGCATGAAATAAGGACAGAAGGAACAGAAGCATGAAATTGAAGTACTATTTACGGGGACTGGGTATTGGCATTCTAATAACCACCGTGATTTTAAGCTTAGCCGGTATCGGCAGGAAAAACATGACGGATGAAGAGGTCGTGAAGAGGGCAAAGGAACTGGGAATGGTGGAAAGCACCCTGCTTTCCGACCTGCCGGACCAGACAAAAGCGGAAGAGGTCAGACCCACGGAGCCGGAAACCAGCCTGCAGCCGGAAACATCGGAGCAGGAGAACAGCGCGGAACCGGAGGCCGGCCCGGGGCCGGAAACATCAGAGCCGGAAACATTGGAGCCGGAGGTCAGCCCGGAGCCGGAAGAGACGGCTTCCACACCGGAAACACCTGTGGCTCCGGAAGAAACACCGGTCAGCCCGGAGGACGGAAATCCGGATACTCCTGCAGGGGAAACAGTTACCCTGGTAATCGGAAGAGGAGAGAGCTCCACCACTGTGAGCAAAAACTTAAAGAAGGCGGGAATCGTGGAGGATGCCGCCGCCTTTGACAGATTTTTATGCAATAACGGCTATGATAAAAAAATCATAACGGGCACCTATGAAATCCCGTACGGAGCATCCGAAGAGGAAATCGCAAAAATCATTACAAGAAAGTAGAAACCCCTTGCAATAGGGGTTTTCTTATGTTATAATTCGAATGTTGTGACAAAAAACACGTAAATTTATTCGCAGCCGGTGTCCGTTTTCTTCAAAAAGGAACAGATTAGCTGTGGAGGTGTCCGTATTTTAACGCAGATGCGGAGAAAAAATTTACGGAAGACTATTAACCAAACGGAGGTAAAAACATGAGCGTTATTTCTATGAAACAGTTACTTGAAGCAGGTGTTCATTTCGGACATCAGACCAGAAGATGGAACCCTAAGATGGCTCCTTACATCTTCACCGAGAGAAA
>ERZ1026850.580-NODE-580-length-22197-cov-4.689233_pt1 | contig 22197 bp, 17 predicted proteins | sample MGYA00380155_ERZ1026850 | MGnify/ENA primary metagenome ERZ1026850 (study PRJEB33269, sample SAMEA4719791) | human gut metagenome | biome: human-associated habitat; feature: organic feature; material: feces | place: Cameroon | collected 2013-10 ... | reverse complement strand
GAACAACATCTGTGTATCAAAGATATCATGATTCTTGAACGATGAGCCAAATACTCCGAAATCTCCTGTTAGTCTGTCGTTGAAGGCTTTCTGGGTTACATCAACTTTGGCAACAAAAACGTTATAGTCCATCTTCTTGATGATGGTGTTGTGGTCCATTACTCCGAAAGATGCACGATAGTTTGACTGTGGCGTACCTCCGCTGAATGCAAGGTAATGATTGTTCACCATACCCGTGCGTGTTATCACCTTGTAGTTATCGGTATTGAAACCTCCGTTGTTGCAATAGATACCCAATGCCTTTGCCGTTGCAACATATTCAGCAGCATTGAGCATCTCCAGGTGTTTGTACATCTGCTCGAACCCCACATTACCCTCATACGAGATTTGGAATCCTCGTCCTGTGCCTTTCTTGGTTTTCACCTCTATAACACCAGACGCTCCACGTGAACCATACATGGCGGTCTCCGCAGCATTCTTCAATATACGAAAACTCTCGATGTCTGCAGGATAGATGGTTGATAGGGTAAGTACGTCAGAAGTGACACCATCAATCAGCACTAAAGGGTCATTGCCTCCGATGATGGAGGTTGTACCACGTACTCGCACACTATTGAGCATAGCCATACGATCCAGACCGTTGGATGTCACATTGACACCAGCAGCCTGACCACTCAACACGTCAAGGGCGTTGTTGACCGCACCCTTGTTGGAATGATTTCCAACTATCTTTATTATATTACTTCCATTGTCAATGGAATCTTTCCGTTCTGCAGGAACTTGCTTTTGTGCATGAGCCAAAGAACTGCAAAAGAGCGCAATGAGAAGTAACGTAAAGTCTTTTTTGCTCTTTGCCATTTTTTATTTCTTTTACTTAGGTTATAGATGATTTCCGATAAGCAAAGATAAGGTTCAATACATTAAAAAACGTTTATAAACTCCAATATTTACGCATTATTAACAATAAAAATCGAACAGGCGGATTCCAGAAGCAAGTGCAAAGTTAATAGGAATATCCTAAAACCACTTCTGAAGGTGTTAAGAAATCAATCTTTTAGTACATCCTACCTAAGTTGCGCAGGAATGGGAAAACGCTCAACAAACTACATTGAAATCTACACTGTTTTTTGAAACCATCTCGCCTTCGGTTGCAAATACGCGATTCTCAGCGATTTTTCATAAGCACCTAACAATCAGCCTCTTATAAAAAACTGCGTTCAATAACTCTTCCATTTTTAACGCTCCACATGATAAAACATGCCTAACCGAGCCACGAAACATGCCCGACGGCAATGCGAAACATGTTCTTTCGCATCTCGAAACATGCCTAACCGAGGTGCGGAAGATGGTCTATCGCAAACGCGAAAGTTAAAATCGCCATTCTGAGCGCATCAAAATGGAAGATTCGCTCTCTGGTTCACACGAAATCGCGCGCAAACTTTTTGACCAAAAGTTTCAACAAATCGTTTCTCACCACATCGGCAACGACACGTCAGCCGACTTATCGGCGCAACTTATCGCGGAAACTGTTGCTCTTGCTGAGATAAGTCATCAGCAAAAGCACACTGGCAAACGCTACGCCGAGCGACACCAGATAGGCCACGCCAGCAAACGAGTCGTAGAGGCCATGGAGCAAAGCGGGAAGGGCGAGCGCCAAGGCGTAGAGCGACTTGCGATAGCGCGGATAGAGATGTGCGAAGCCTACGAAGTAACCACAAATGCCACACCACAGGGCATGGAGAAACGGCAACGAGGTGAGGCGGGCTACGTTGAGGAAGAAAGCCGTGGTGTAATCGGCCTGCACGTTGACGGTGGTTTGATACTCCACTCCTTCGAACACACCGAAGGCGATGCCCGACATCAGGCCGTAATAAACCAACGTTTGTGGCAACAACGGTTCGCGGGCACGGCGAATGAGAAACAGCAGGGGCACCATCTTCACAAACTCCTCGGTGAGGCCCACGCCGAGCACATAGCCCACAATGTTGAGCGGGAAGGCCAGTTGGGTGAAGAAATAAAAGAAATTGAGATGGCTGAGCCCCGAGAAAATGATGAATACGGCTATCTGGGTGAGGAAGAACACGCTCACCGTGGTCTTGACATAGACTTGTCGACTGCGGAAAAAGACATAGAAAAACAATCCCCAGACAACGGAGAAATAGAGCGAGATGGCATAGAACACCAGCAAGCCGCCAATGGGAAGGAGCATGAGCACCGAGAGCGACAGCCCCACAACGGCCAAGATCAACAGGCGCTTGTCGTCGAGCCAGTGGTGGCGCGCCATATCGTCGCGGGGAAAGATAAACTCAGAGCCAATGGCACGCAACTGTTCGCCCAACGATCCCTTATGGCTCACTTGCGGATGGTAACCGCGCGCCTTGAGCAGTTCCATTACGGTGGCCTCACGGCCTGTAACGGCGTCGCGCGCCTTGTCGTGGGCCAGCAAGATGCCCTGCTCCACATAGCCGGCAACCACCGACTCGTCGTAGGGGCCATACTCGTGTGAGTTTCTGATGACGTAAATCATTTCATAAAAATATTTAATCGGTGCAACATTCCACAAGCCCAATCGTTTTATCTATAACGAATCAACTGAGAAAGCGTACAATTATGTGGAAAAACATTCTGAAAGGCTCTGCCATCGTAGCGGTACTGATCACCATTTTAGCCGCCGTGGGCATCATCACCGTCAATCGCGACCTGAAGAAATCGCTCGGCCAACCGTTTGAGGACGATGATGTGATGTAGGGATCAACGATAAAACACAAGCCAGTTGGTGGCATGCGAACGGCCGTTGGTTGCCAAGCGCAACAACGACCCTGTATTGTCGTGGGCAAAAGCCTTGCCCGAATCGAGGTAGAGCGCCTCGTCTACGTCGTGGGCAAGAAGGTAAAGCACAAAGTCGAAGAAGCGCATCTTGCCCCGGCTCTCAACGACCGACAACTGCCCGTGGCGCTTACACAACGCCCGAAACACCTGGGTGGCGGCAATGTTGCAATGCACACGTTCGCCCCGATGGATAAAGAGCACCTGCGAGAAGGCGGCTCCCTGATGGTCGGCGGCTCCGGCCATCGACACCTTGGCATCGTGTTGCACAAACCGCCAACCCTCTTTCTCCCAAACAAATGCGCCCGTGATGTCGGCGCAAGCATGGCCTTGGTAATAGGTACCGCCGCTCACATGGTCGCCGGCAATATTCTGATGGCTGAAATTTTCACCCTCATACACCGTTCCGGTGAAGGCCGCCTCAGCAGCGAGGATGATCTCTGGGTCGTCTTCCGAAGGTGCTGTGGCACACACCAAGTCGATACGCGAGAAGTGGGGGGTGTACACCACCACCTTGTCGAGCGTATCGATGTCGAGCACACCACTTTGCAGTGTCGTCGGTGTAGGCCTGGGTTGCTGCTGCCGAAGTGTTACGCCGCCAATTTCCTCATCGCCATCCCAAGGCACCATCAGGTCGGGCACAAACTGCCCACAGGCCAACGCCGCCACTGCGCCGAGCAACAGGAGAAGCATCAAGTTGCGTTTTCTCACAACCAACCCCTCCCTTTGCCTGGGACGAAACGCGCCCCGTTCTGTTCTGCGCAGTGGCCCATGGCATTGCTTACTCCGTCAACACGCATCATCGCTTAACTGTGCTTGCGAGAGAAAATGCTCATGTTCTCTGAAGCCTTGAAAACGATCTTCTCGCGGGCCTCAATGGTGATTTTCTCGCCTGTCTGAGGGTTGAAACCCTGGCGCTCAGCCACTTGCTTCACGGAGAAACGGCCAAAATCGGGAATGGCCAATTCACGGTCGCCCTCGGTGAGGTTGTCGGCGATGGCGCCCAACACGGCATTGACATACTTGGCAGCGTCGCTCTTGGAGAGCTCGGCACGCTCTGCTACTGCAGCAATAAGTTGTGTTCTGTTCATTTCGTTTAATATTTTAAGTAGGGGGAATCCAGTAGGTGCCCCGATGATGATTGCATGATGTGGGCTACGCCCATTGCCAACGGGCTGATAGGCCTCACGCCGAAGGGTCGAAGCCGAAGACGCTTAGATGTTCTCGATGTCTTCGCTCGTGGTCTCCAGGATGGCTGCGGCAATGCCATCGGCACTCTGCACGATGCAGCACAACGGATTCAGCGTGCGCGCCGTGTCGTAACAGCGCTGGTCCTCGTAGGAGTTCATGTTGATTCCCCACGCTCCCATGTGCCAACGAATGGCCAACATCTCATCATCTTGGAGTTCCAAACCGCTCAAGAGCAACATGATGACCGACTTCTCGCCGTGACCCATCGGAAACTTCTTGTAGTTGACGCTGTAGCCTTCGGTGTCTTCCCACTGTCCAAGCTTGTTCTTGCGCTTCTTCACCGTGCGCTTGTAGATGTCGGTCTTGCACACATCGTGAAGCAGGGTGGCGAGGATAACACTCTCGCGCTTCACCTGATTGGCAGACGCAGGGTCGAGGGTCTTCAAGCCTACCCACACCATCAGACCTGCCTTACACACGTTCAGGCTGTGCAGGCAGAGACCTCCAGCCACATTAAGATGGTGGCCGGCTGACGCGGGAGCCTCGAAAAAGCCGTCCTTCTCAAGGTCTTCGATCACATATTCGATGCCTTCGCGCTTGGTGGAGCGAAGGAGTTCAACAAACTCTTCTTGGTTTTTCTTGCAGTCGATATTCATGTCATTTGTCGTTTCGAACAACCGCCCATACTGAAGGAGAAGTCTAACTTCACCTTATTTATATATACGGGTTCAGCTGATTTGGTGTGGCAAAGTTACCATTTAATTATGGCACAAACGAAGATTACGGCTAAAAAATTCGACGAATAGGCACAAATCGACCTTCAACACGCAACAAACATCAACACCTCACGCTCCAACCGCGACCACACGCCTTACACCATCGCCCATAGGGAACATAACGTCAATGTAGTGTTAATTAGTTATAAAATGCAAAGAAAAATCCTTTTCCAACAAACCTATTACCTAAATATTTAGTAATTTTGCAGCCGATTTAGTCCGTGGAGGCATGAAAAAGCAATGGCTGATGCTACCATTCGCCTTGCGGAAAAACCCGTTTAAATAATTAAAATGTACGCAATTGTAGAAATTAACGGTCAGCAGTTCAAGGTCGAGGAGGGCAAGAAGCTCTTCGTTCACCACATGAAGGACACCGAGGCCGGCCAGACTGTTGAATTCGACAAGGTGCTGCTCGTTGACAAGGACGGAGCAGTGACTGTCGGCGCACCTGCCGTTGAGGGTGCAAAAGTAGTAGTAGAAGTTGTGAACCCGCTCGTGAAGGGCGACAAGGTGATTGTCTTCAAGATGAAGCGCCGCAAGGACTATCGCAAGAAGAACGGTCATCGTGCACAGTTCACCGAAGTTGAAGTTAAACAAGTAATCGCTTAAATCAGGAGGTTTTCATCATGGCACATAAGAAAGGTCAAACCAGTTCTAAGAACGGCCGCGAGTCTCATGCACAACGATTAGGCGTGAAGATCTGGGGTGGTCAGCAGATCACTGCAGGTAACATCATCGTGCGCCAGCGCGGTAACAAGCACTTCCCGGGCGAGAACGTCGGCCAGGGTAAGGACGACACTCTGTTCGCTCTTGCCGATGGCGTGGTGTATTTCCACAAGGGTAAGCGCGATAAGAGCACTGTTAGCGTGCTCTCGCCCGAGGCTTATGCTGAGAAGTTGAAGCAAGCCTAAGCTTAACACAAAAATCAACTTATTCCAAACAAACATAGAAGCCTGGTCCATGCGGATCAGGCTTCGCTCGTTTTTTACAAAAATCCTTGGTCGTTAAGCATTTATTTAGTACTTTTGCCAAATATAAGAACACACAAATCAAACACATAGCGATATGCTTACACTTAAACTCATCAGTGAGGAAACGGAAAGAGTCATCAAAGGACTGGAGAAGAAACAATTCAAAGGTGCCAGAGAGGCTGTAGAGAAGGTATTGGAATACAACAAGGTGCGCCGCGAGAGCCAGCAAAAGCTCGACAGCAACAAGGCCGAGCAAAACCAGCTCGCCAAGAAGATTGGCGCACTGATGAAAGAGGGTAAGAAGGACGAGGCCAACGATATCAAGACGAAAGTGGCCGAGCTGAAAGCTGCCGACAAGGCACTGCAAGAAATCATGGACAAGGCTAACGCCGACATGACCAACGTTCTGCTCGACATACCTAACATACCTAACGACGATGTGCCTGAGGGCAAGGACGCCAGCAGCAACGTCGTGATCAAGGAGGATCTCACACACATGCCCAATCCGGAGGATGAGGTGCTCTGCCACTGGGACCTGCTGAAGAAATTCAACCTGGTCGACTTCGACCTCGGTGTGAAGATCACGGGCGCCGGATTCCCTGTGTACATCGGCAAGATGGCACGCTTCCAGCGCGCGCTCGAAGCATTCTTCCTCGATGAGGCACGCAAGGCCGGATACACCGAGATTCAGCCTCCATACGTGGTCAATCAGGCTTCGGGCCTGGGAACAGGACAGCTGCCCGACAAAGAGGGACAGATGTATCACGCCAACCTCGACGACCTGTACCTCATCCCCACGGCCGAGGTGCCGGTAACAAACCTCTTCCGCGACGAGATTATCGAGGAGAGCCAGTTGCCTATCAAGTGCTGCGCCTACTCGGCTTGCTTCCGTCGTGAGGCAGGAAGCTACGGTAAGGACGTGAGAGGCCTGAACCGCCTCCACCAGTTCGACAAGGTGGAGATCGTGCGCATCGATACGCCCGAGCATTCGTATGAGTCGTACAAGGAGATGCTCGACCACGTGGAGAACCTCCTCATCAAGTTGGAATTGCCTTACCATATCCTTCGTCTCTGCGGAGGCGACATGAGTTTCACGTCGTCTATCTGCCACGACTTTGAGACTTACAGCGCCGCTCAGAAGCGCTGGTTGGAAGTATCGTCGGTATCAAACTTCGAGAGCTACCAGGCCAATCGCCTGCACTGCCGCTATCGCCGTGCCGACAACAAGAAGATCGAACTGTGCCATACGCTCAATGGATCGGCATTGGCACTGCCGCGCATCGTAGCCACAATCATCGAGAACAACCAAACACCGGAGGGAATACGCGTGCCAAAGGTGCTCGTTCCCTACTGTGGCTTCGACATGCTCGACGACAAAGCTTGCGAGTAACAGATTGTGAAGTGGCAAGCTTTTCCGATTACGCGGGGAGGCTTGCCACTTTTTCCATCACACCTTAACTAATACCCACATGAACAAAATCATCAAGAAAGACCAATTCTCCGAGAAAGTCTTTTGCCTCGAAGTGGAGGCTCCCTTGATTGCCCACAGCTGCAAAGCAGGACAATTCATCATCCTACGCGTCGACAAACACAGCGAACGTGTGCCCTACACCATCGCAAAGGCCAACGATGAAAAGGGAACACTAACCCTCGTCGTACAAGAGGTGGGTCTCTCCTCAACCAAACTGTGCAACCTCAACGAGGGCGACTATGTGCAAGACATTGTCGGTCCGTTGGGTAATGCGTCAGAAATCAAGAAGTTTGGAACAGTGGTTTGCGCCGGAGGTGGCATCGGTATCGCTGCCATCCTGCCCATCCTTACAGCGCTTCACGACGCTGGAAACAGGGTAATCTCCGTGCTGGCAGGACGCACTAAGAACCTCATCATCATGGAGGACGACGTGAGAAAAGGATCTGACGAGGTGATTATCATGACCGACGACGGATCGTACGGCGAAAAGGGAGTGGTAACAGCTGGCGTGGAGAAGGTTATCCAAAGCGAGCATGTGGACCGCATCCTGGCTATCGGACCACCGGTGATGATGAAGTTCACATCGCTCTTGGCTAAGAAATACAACATTCCCAACTATGTATCGCTCAACACCATCATGGTGGATGGCACGGGCATGTGTGGAGCTTGCCGCCTGACAATTGGCGGAAAGACAAAGTTCGTGTGCATCGACGGTCCCGAGTTCGACGGCGATTTGGTCAACTGGGACGAGATGTTCAAACGCATGGGAACATTCAAGAATGTGGAGCGTAAGGAAATGGAGCACTATGAGGAGCACGTCTACCCCACTCCACAACCTGGGCAAGACGTTAAGGCATGCGCAACAGAGGCTCAATCGACCGACGCAAAGGCGGAGAGCAACGCCGAGGACGACTTAACCGACCGCAACGCTCCTTGGCGCGCCGAGCTCCGCAAGGCCATGAACGCCAAAGAGCGAAAGGCCATCGAGCGCGTCGTAATGCCCGAGCTCGACCCCGAGTATCGTGCCAAGACTCGCTTGGAGGAGGTCAACAAGGGCTTGACAAAGGAAATGGCTGTGCGCGAGGCGCATCGCTGCCTCGACTGTGCCAAGCCTGCCTGCGTGGAGGGTTGCCCCGTCAACATCAACATTCCGGCATTCATCAAGAATATTGAGCGCGAGCATTTCCTCGACGCCGCCAAGGTATTGAAGCAAACATCAGCGCTGCCCGCAGTGTGTGGACGTGTCTGCCCACAGGAGAAACAGTGCGAAAGCCGATGCATCCACTTGAAGATGAACGAGCCGGCTGTGGCCATCGGATACCTGGAGCGCTTCGCTGCCGACTACGAGCGCGAGAGCGGACAGGTAGCACTGCCATATATCGAACCCTCTAACGGCATCAAAGTCGCCGTAGTGGGTTCCGGACCTTCGGGCCTGAGTTTCGCAGGCGACATGGTGAAGAAGGGATTCGAAGTGTATGTCTTTGAGGCCCTGCATGAGATTGGCGGCGTATTGAAATACGGTATCCCTGAGTTTAGATTGCCTAACAGCATCGTCGACGTGGAAATCGACAACCTTAGAAAGGCTGGTGTGCATTTCCAGACCGACACGATCATAGGCAAGACCATCTCCGTCAAGGAGTTGGAAGAGAAGGGATTCAAGGGTATCTTCGTAGGTTCGGGTGCTGGATTGCCCAACTTCATGGACATTCCTGGCGAAAACCTCATCAATATCATGTCGTCAAACGAGTATCTGACACGTGTCAACCTCATGGACGCAGCCAACCCCAAGACCGACACTCCGGTCATTTTGGGCAAGAAGGTCATCGTAGTGGGTGGCGGAAACACCGCCATGGACTCATGCCGCACAGCCAAGCGCCTTGGCGCTGACGTTACATTGGTGTATCGTCGTTCAGAGGCTGAGATGCCTGCGCGACTGGAGGAGGTGAAGCACGCCAAGGAGGAAGGCGTCAACTTCCTGACGCTCCACAACCCCAAGGAGTATCTGGCCGACGAGGATGGACGTGTGAAGGCTGCCGTGCTCGACGTGATGAAGTTGGGCGAGCCCGACGCTTCTGGCAGAAGACGTCCTGAGTCGACGGGCGAGACCGTCACCATGGAGTGCGATCAGGTCATCGTGGCCGTGGGTGTTTCACCCAACCCGCTGGTGCCCAACTCCATCGAGGGATTGGAGCTCGGACGCAAGAACACCATCGCGGTGAACGAGCAGATGCAATCGTCAAGAAGCGACATCTATGCTGGCGGCGACATCGTACGCGGTGGAGCAACGGTTATCCTGGCCATGGGCGACGGTCGAAGGGCCGCTACCAACATGGCAGAGCAACTGCTAAAAGGATAAGCGAAGGCTCTATTCTTAAAGAAATAGTCATCCAAGGGGATGCGACTCATCACCAACATGTTAGCAAGGGAAGTATCATGGGGTCGCATCCTCTTATCTTTGAATTGCACATTCAATATAAACAATTCCAAATCGGACGTTAGGTTTCAACGCTTGCTCATGCTTATTTCGGACGGGTTCAGGCGGCTACGTTGAAGGCAAAGGGGTCTTTGGCGAAACGCAGACAGAACTATAAGACTGGAAGAAACACAGAGAGACGCAGGGGCAAACAAGAATCGGTCAATCCAACCGTATGTCTCGACCTAATCGTCGATGGGAAACAACAGAGGTCTTACTTTCAAAAACAGGGAGGTCCAAGCAATGGACGTTCCATCATAGGTTGTTATATGTCAGGACTTTACACCATTCTTCTTTTATTCTGCAGCAACATATTTATGACGCTTGCGTGGTATGGACATCTCCGTTTGCAACAAACGGGCGTGGCATCCCATTGGCCTCTTATTGGGGTTATTGCCTTCTCGTGGTTGATTGCGTTCTTCGAGTACTGTTGTCAGGTGCCCGCCAACCGCATTGGTTACGAAGGTAACGGAGGCCCTTACTCACTGGTGCAACTGAAGGTGATACAGGAATGCATCTCGCTCATTGTGTTTGCGGTCATCGCCAACATGCTTTTTCAAGGCCAAGGACTGCATTGGAACCACATCGCAGCATTCGTTTGCCTCATCGCAGCCGTGTATTTCGTGTTCCTATAAGCCCGTTATCCTACCCGCCGAGCTACCACATACATAGCAGCAAGGGGACTGTTGCCATCTCACCGACACACATTGCGTGTTCCAACCCAACCGTTATCCCACCAGTCAAACCATCTGATATGAAGTCGCAAATTGGTTATCACATTCTCGCAACCGTAATTGTGCTCATTTGGGGTGTCACGTTTGTTAACTCCAAACAACTGCTAATGGCGGGCATGCAAGCTCATGAGATATTCACCTTACGCTTTCTCTTTGCTTACATTTGCATTTGGACGATATCGCCCAGACGCCTTTGGGCAGACAGTTGGCGCGATGAACTACGCATGATACTGCTCGGATTGACAGGCGGTTCGATGTATTTCGTCACCGAGAACATCGCTGTCGCCATCGACTATGTTACCAACGTGGCGTTCATTGTCTGCACGGCCCCACTTCTAACGACCATCATCGCCCTCATCTTCATACGCGATATGAAAGCCACCAGGCGACTGATCATTGGATCAGTGCTGGCCACCTTCGGCGTGGGATTGGTGGTATTCAATGGCCATTTCGTACTACAGCTCAACCCATTGGGCGATGCATTGGCAATAAGCGCAGCCTTATGCTGGGCCATTTACAGCATTTTCCTGCGAGATGTAACGCATTACAGCGCCACGTTTGTTACGCGCAAGGTGTTCTTCTATGGCGTTGTCACCGTGCTGCCCATCTACTTTTTCCGTCCTTGGACGTTCCCATTGGAAGATTTGGCTAAACCTATCGTAGCTGGAAACCTGATCTTTCTTAGCATCATAGCCAGCTTCGGCTGCTTTGCCCTGTGGAGTTTGACCAGCAAAAAGTTGGGCGCCCTCAAGGCGAGCAACTACATCTATCTCAACCCCATCAGCACATCCATAGCCAGTGCGCTTGTGTTAGACGAGCCCATGACATGCATGGCAGCAATGGGATGCGCATGTATCCTCCTCGGAGTGTACTGCGCCAACAGCAAGAAAAAGAAGCAATAAAACGATGTAATGTCCCAACAAAAACAAGGATACCTACATTCACAAAGACGCTATCCTACACCTACATGCCAAGGTGAGGTCAAACCGGAGCTACGACTACAGACCCGTTCATACCGTTATGCGCTGTCAATACACAACCTATCGGCCTTAGAAAGGTTAGGAGACAAGCGTTGCCCTACAGAAGGAACATAGAAAAGCGTTTTGGCATAGACCCAAATGATTATTCAAGAAGCCATATTTATAAAACAAAAACGAATATGCCTGCAACTCAAATACTTTGAAGTTGCAGACATATTCGAATAAGTTCAATCGAAGGAAGCGGCCGAATGCCCGAAGGACGCAACCGAGTGTCCCGAAGGAAACTGCCGAATGCCCGAAGGACGCAACCGAGTGTCCCGAAGGAAACAGCCGAATGCCCGAAGGAACCAACCGAGTGTCCCGAAGGAACCAACCGAATGTCCGAAGGAAACAGTCGAATAACGTTGCAATAACGCGGACATCCGCAAGCGCAACAACAATCCTACGCTTCATCGACCAATCGCCATTCAAGCTATAGGCCGTAATCAACGAGCCTCACCTGTCAGTTAGATTGGAATTACTGCTGGTTCATATTGGCCTGTTCCAAGCCATCTTTCTTCGTACCATCTGACAGGAGAAGCGTCAGGGATGTGGCCACAGCCAATAGGCTTATCACCGCAAACACAACCATTGGGATGGTATAATCTACATGCAGCGACGACAATCCGTCATTTGATCTCATCGTATGGCGATCTACGATTCCACCAATCCACACAGGCACAAGCATCAATCCGATATTCTGAACGAAATAGATGATGCTGTAAGCCGTACCCAATTGCGCCAAAGGAACAAGCTTAGGAACCGACGGCCAAAAGGCTGAGGGAACCAAAGAGAAGGCTATTCCCACAAACAACATGATGACCAGCGCATACGCCGCACTGTGCGACAATGGAAAAGCCAACAGCAAATCGGCCACCAAGAGCAACACACTGCCCCCCAACATCAGTCGGGCGCCGTGGCCATAACGGTCGTATAACGTACCGAAAAGCGGTGTAAGCACAATCGTTCCATAAGGAATGGCCGCAACCAACCAGCCTGCCGTGGTCTCAGCAACACCAAACGTGTTGATCATAAGGTCGGTGGCAAACTTCATAAACGGACGAATGGAACTATAAAAACTCACACACAACAAAGCCAAAAGCCAGAAACCCGGATTGCGAAGGATAACGCAAATGTCACGAAGACGGAAGGAGTCCTCCTTTGTTTCAGACTTCGCGTCAATCGATACCGCAGAACCAGCACTTCTGCCAGTGCGCCTTGCGGCCTGTTCTCGGTCGAAATGGCGATCGTAAAACGTATAAATCACGAAGAGTACAAAGCCGAACAGCAACACGCCAGTTCCAGCCAGCAACGACGCCGACAGTCCAAAGCCTTGGGCAATCAACGGAGAAAACGACAAGGCCGAAGCCGTTCCCAACCGCGCCATGGCCACTTGCAATCCCATAGCCGATGCCAATTCGTGACCGATAAACCACTTCGTAATGATCTTCGACACGGTAATGCCCGTTATGTCGCAGCCCATTCCGAATAGGCCGAAGCCCAAAGAGGCCACCAACACCTGAGTCTTCAGGTGCCCAGGAATGAGTCCGAAGAGCGTGAAAGGCACGTCGATCTCCAGTAATGGACTAACCATCGTCAATGCGGCATAGTTGATAATAGCTCCCAAAAGCATCACTCCCGTAGCCAATAAGCCCGTAAAGCGAATGCCACACTTGTCGAGAATAACGCCTCCAAAGAACAACATCAACAAGAAGATGTTGAAGATGGAGTAACTACCCGCGTAAAATCCATACTCAGCGGCGCTCCACCCCATGCCGCCCTCCTCCAGGGAAGCCTTCAAAGAGGTAGATATGGGCGACACAATGTCCCAAAAGACATAGCCCATAGCCATAACGACGGAAACGAGGACAAGCACTGTCCAACGTTTCCGTCGTTCGTTCATTTGCTTAAAACAAAGCATTATTGACAATCAACTTACTTGATATTAGGTTCCTCCAAGCCAATACCCTTACGCTTATCGATAACCTTCAGATAGAGGCCAATGAAGAAAGCGGCCACACCCAGCATGGCAAGCATGACCAAAGGCCATGTGTAGTTGAGCTGCGTAGGATCGGTAACGTTGGGGTTAGTCTTATCGAGCACCTTACCAATGAGCAGTGGGAACAGCCACAAACCGATATTCTGAATCCAGAAAATCAATGCATAGGCCGAACCGATGATCTTCGGCTCCACCAACTTAGGCACCGAAGGCCACAGGGCTGCAGGTACCAGCGAGAACGAAGCACCCAGCACCAGAATGGTGACATAGGCCACAACGACACCGCCCAACTCACTACCCTTGAATTGGGGCAGGATGAATGCGAAGGTGAGATGGCAGAAAATAAGCAACAGTGAACCCAGAACGAGCATGGTTGCAGCCTTACCCTTATGGTCGACATAGTTGCCAAGGATCGGCGTGATGCCCACAGCCAACAAGGGGAAGACGGCAAAGATAGACTCAGCCGACTGGCGCATGTAGCCCATATAGCAATAAACAACCAGCGCAACGACAGACGCCACAGTGAAGAGGACGCGGCGCACCTTGTCCTTTTGGAAGTTGCTGGCGAAAGCACCGGCAGCCACAATAATCATGATGACATACTGCACGATGGTGACAGATGAGGAAGCCCAGAAGCTATCCTCGGGAACCGCCGTGAAGGTGAGGTTACATTGAAGCATATTCACAGCGTATTTCTGGAAGGGGAAGATAGCGCTGTAATAAAGAACACACAGCAAGCTAACCAACCAGAAGCCCTGTGAGCTGAGGATCTTGCCCAAGTCGCTAATCTTGAAGGGATCGTCCTTCTCCTCCTCCTCGTGCGTCTGAGAGTCGAGCTTCTTATCCATGAAGAAGTAAACGATGATCATGATCAGCGCGATGCAAAGCAACACAACACCGAAAGCCACCGAGCGGCTCACATCGATGCTGCCTCCGAGCTTGGCGAAGAACGGCGAGAAGATCATGCAGGTGGCCACACCCAGACGGGCCAAAGCCATCTCTGATCCCATAGCCAATGCCATCTCGCGGCCCTTGAACCACTTCACGATACCACGAGAGACGGTGATTCCCCCCATCTCCGTTCCGCAACCAAAGATCATGAATCCAATGGCAGCCACCTTGGCCGATGCGGGCATGCCCTCATAGAAAGGACTCACACCAAGCTCATCAAAGCCAGGAATATAGTTGAGATGAGCAGTAAACCAAGCTTCCATGCTACTGCCGATGAAACTCTCGCTGACAGCATAATACTTGATCAGCGCTCCAAACAACATCACTGCTCCAGAGAGCACAGCTGTGAAGCGCACACCCATCTTGTCGAGAATGATACCGGCGAAGATGAGGAAGAACACAAACACATTGAGGAAGGTCTCCGAGCCCTGCATAGTTCCAAAGGCCGTAGAGTCCCAACCGCGCTGCGTGAGCATCAAGTCCTTGATGGGCGACAGGATATCCACAAAGATGTAGGCACAGAACATGGCCAGTGCCAAGAGCAACAAAGCCGTCCAGCGCATGGCAGCCGAGTCGCGAAGAGTTTTTCTTATTTCTTCAGTCATTGTAATAGATGTGTGATTTATGGGAATGAACGACACCATGACAAGGCCGCTGAAGGCACGCGTCATGGCATCATTGTTGATTCAAAAACTTAGTTATTTCTTCAACCAGCGGTCCAACCAGTTAAAATAGGTACGCTGCCAAAGTACGCCATTCTGCGGTTTCAGCACCCAGTGGTTCTCGTCGGGATAGATGAGGAGCTCAGCAGGTATGCCACGCATGCGTGCTGCGTTGAACGCACCGAAGCCCTGATTGGCATTGATGCGATAGTCCTTCTCGCCATGTATGCAGAGGATCGGCGTGTCCCACTTGTCCACAAAGCGGTGTGGGCTGTTCTCATAGGTGCGGCGAGCGGCCTCACTCTTATCCTTGTTCCAATAAGCGTCGTCGTACTCCCAGTTGCTGAACCAGGCCTCCTCTGTGTCAGTATACATCGACTCGAGGTTGAATGCGCCATCATGCGCGATGAAACACTTGAAGCGCTTGTCGTGATGGCCAGCCAGATAATAGACCGAGAAGCCACCAAAGCTGGCACCCACGGCACCCAGACGGTCGCGGTCAACGAACGGAAGGTTCGTTGCGGCGTCGTCGATAGCCGAGAGATAGTCGCGCATGCACTGTCCAGACCAGTCGCGGCTCACCTCCTCGTTCCAAGCCTTGCCAAATCCAGGCAGGCCACGGCGGTTAGGAGCCACCACCACATAGCCCTTTGCGGCCATGATATAGAAGTTCCAGCGGTATGACCAGAACTGCGAAACAGGGCTCTGCGGACCACCCTCACAGAACAGAAGGGTGGGATATTTCTTGTTGGCGTCGAAATGAGGAGGCAGCACAATCCACACCAACTCCTGCTTGCCATCGGTGGTCTTCACCCAACGCTGCTGCACGGTAGGCGTAGCCAGTTGGCTGAAGATGTGGCCGTTCTCGTCGGTGATAGCCTTCACCTCAGCCTTCTTCTCCTTCTTGGCCAATGTGATGACATAGAGATCGTCGGCGTTCAGCATAGAATGGCGAGAGGCCAAGAGCTGCTTGTTGTTGAGCACAGCGAGCGAACCATAGTCGTTCCAACTATCATCGGTAACCTGCTTCACCACCCTATCGAGTCCAACCTGATAGATACGAACCGTAGCATGCCAGCAAGCGGTGAGGAAAATGCTCTTTGAATCGGGAGCCCAGCAATACTCGTTTACATCCGTCTCAAGGTTGTCGCTGTTTACCACATACGACTTCTTGCCCGTAGCCAACTCGTAGAGGCAGAGGCGCTTCAGGTCGCTCTCATAGCCATCGTGCTCCATGCTCACCCACGTAAGGTACTTACCGTCGGGCGAGAACTGCGGATTCTGGTCGTAGCCCACCTGCATATCGCCCTCCTGATGGTTCACCTTCTGGTTGCGCAGGCTCTTGGTTACGTCCACCTCGGGAGCCTTGTAACCCTCGGGCTTGCAGAGATTGCGCGCCTTCGTCGTAGCAAGGTCATAGAGATAGATGTCGGAATCGGTAGAAGTGGCATACTTCACACCCTCCTTCTTGCGGCAGGTATAGGCAATCTGACGTGAGTCGACACTCCACGCCAACTGCTCAATGCCACCAAACGGAGCCATCGGGCACTCGTAAGGTTCGCCATCGAGCATATCCTCGCCATCGCTCACCTTATCGCCATCGACCGTGGCCACAAAGGGATGGGGCATCGACTCTACGTAATGGTCCCAGTGGCGATAGTTGAGATCCGTCACCAGTCGGCCTGTGGCCTTGGGCAGATCGTCAGGGTTCTTCTGAATAGAGCCATGATAAGGGAGGCTCTTGATCAAGATGACCTTCTTACCATCGGGCGAGAAACTGAATCCCTCGATACCGATTTTAGAGTTGGTCAGCTTCACGCGACCCGTTCCATCGGGGTTCATTTTCCACAGTTGCCCCTCACGGAGGAAGGCAATCTTCGTGCCATTCTCTATCCAAGCGGGACTGCTCTCGCTCACCGCATCTGTGGTGAGGCTTGTGGGCTTCACGATGGTTTTACCCGGCTTAGCCGACTGTACGAAGAGCATGGTGTGGCCCTTGTTCTCCTTTACACTGTAGTAAGTGACCTGATAAGCCACTTGTTTCCCATCGGGCGAGGGTGCTGCTGCCCCCAGTCGTCCCATGGCCCAAAGCGCCTCAGGCGTCATCAGGTCTGAAGAGAGCTGAATGTTGTTTTTCTGAATCATGTTCTGAGCAACGGCTGCAGGGGCGCAGAAAAGAAGTGCGCCAAGTGCAAAAGCAATCAATTTGTTCATAGGTATTAGCGTTATGCGGCAGAAAGGCGTTGCCTTGGGGGCAATGCGCCTTCCTGCCGCAAGTTAAGGTTTATCGTTTACGATTATTGTCGCGTCCCTGCTGTTGCTGCATCTGTTGCTGCTGCATCTGCTGGAGCGCCTGCATACGAGCCGCCAATCCCTTCATTTTCTGTGGGTTCTTGGCGTTCTCCTTATAGCGTGCCTCAAGGATAGCGAGGAGCTTAGCGTCGTTGGTTGTGCGACGCAGCACCATCATGATGCCAGCCGAGAGAATCAACGTTACGAAGTAATAGAAGTTCAGGCCTGACGAATAGTCGTTGAAGATGAAGAAGAACATCAGCGGCATGAGGAACATCATCCATTGCATGACCTTCATCTGCTCAGCCTGCTGTCCCACCATCTGGTCTTTCTGCATCTGCATGGTGATCCATGTGTAGAGCACCATGGCCACCGTGTAGAGCACACAAGTAAGGCTGAGGTGGTCGCCGATGAGCATCACGTTAGTGCTCCACTCCACGATCGGGTCGTAGGTAGAGAGGTCGCTCATCCAAAGGAACTTCTCGCCACGGAACTGTATGGCGTTAGGCACGAAGTTGAACATTGCCACCCAGATAGGCATCTGTATGAGCATGGGCAGACATCCCGACAGGGGGCTGACGCCATACTTGGCATATTCGGCCATCATGGCCTGCTGCTTCTGCATCTGGTCCTCAGGCTTGTTAAACTGCTTTGTGGCCTCGTCGAGTTTCGGTTTGAGCACACGCATCTTCGCCGAGCTCATATAGCTCTTCTTCACCATGGGGAAGGTGATGACCTTCAGCAAGATGGTGATGAGGATGAGCACGATACCCATGGGCAATCCCCAATCGGAGAGCCATGTGAAGACGGGCAATGTGAACCAACGGTTGATGTAACGGAAGAGCGGCCAACCGAGGTACACGATGCGCTGCATGTCGAGCTCCTTACCGAAGGTGCTCTGCTTCTCCACCTGCTTAAGGATATAGAAGTCGTTGGGACCATAGTAGAACTCAAACTCCGACGGCTTAGCGCCTGTGGGATCGAAGCTGGTGCGCACCTGCGCCTTAAGGTCCTTGAGGTAGCGCACGGGCTGATTCTCCTGGTCCTTCTTGTCGTAGAGTGTGCTCTCAAGCTGTCCACCCTTCTGGAAATTATCCTTCGAGATCATGACAGCCGAGAAGAACTGGTTCTTGAAAGCGATCCAGTCGATTTCCTCTTCGGTTGTTTCCTTCTTGGTCTTGGCCTCACTGATATAATCGGTACCGCCCTCGCTCTCTTTCCAATCGAGGCGTGCGTAACGGTTCTCGAAGGTGAATCCACGTTCCTGCTCCTTCACCTTCTCGTGCCAATCCACACCGAGCGTTGTGGTGTTGGGGGCGAAGAGTCCGGCCATACCAACGGTACGCAGGCTCACATGGAGCATGTAATCGCTACCCAGACGGTAGTTGATGATGAGCGACTTGCCCTGTCCGGCCTCAGCGGTGAGCGTTACGGTGCTGTCGGTGACTGCCGTGGGCTCAAAAAAGAGGTCGCCGGTGCTGATGTTCATCTCCTTGGCCACGAGCGTGTAGTTGAGGCTTTGGTCCTTACCGCTGAAGAGCGTCACGCCACCGAGGTCGTCGCTCTTGCCGGTCTTGTCGGCAATGTTGTGACCCACATAGCGCCTGCTACCCTTCTCGTTCTTGATGTAAGCCTTTGTGACAGTGCCTCCCTTGGTAGAGAGGGTGACGGCCAACTTGGCGTTTTGCAACACCACGTCCTGCGCCTTGCCCGTGAGGGCCTTGTAGAAGAGGGCTGTGGTGTCGGCCGCCACCTGTTCCTTGGCGGCCTGCTGCTGCTTGTAAGCGGCAATCTTGGCGGCTTGGTCGGCCTTTTGCTTGGCCACTTGCTCCAGTGAGTCCTTCACGAACTGAGCGCGCATTTCCTCTTGCGACGGCTGCGAATACCAGCTGAAACCAACGAGGACCACGGCGATGAGCACGAAGCCAATCAGTGTGTTTTTGTTCATTCTTTCCTTATTATACTTATATAATGACGACCAAAGGTTTATTTCTCAACATGCTTTTGGTTGGCGATGGCCGTCTTGACGAAATCGACGAAGAGGGGATGGGGCTTGAGCACCGTCGACTGGTACTCAGGATGGAACTGCGTTCCGATATACCACTTGAGCGACGGTATCTCCACGATCTCCACAAGGTCGCTCTCGGGGTTGCGTCCCACACACTGCATACCGTTGCGCTCATACTCCTTCTCGAAGACATTGTTGAACTCGTAACGGTGGCGGTGGCGCTCCTGGATATGCTCCTGCTTGTAGATGTCGAACACGCGTGAGCCCTGTCTGAGCACACACTCGTAGGCGCCGAGGCGCATGGTGCCGCCCATGTTGGTGATGTTCTTCTGCTCCTCCATGATGTCGATGACGTTGTGGGGAGTCTTCTCGTCCATCTCACGACTGTTGGCGTCGGCATAGCCGAGCACGTTGCGTCCGAACTCGACCACCATCATCTGCATGCCAAGGCAAATACCGAAGGTGGGGATGTCGTGTGTGCGGGTGTAATGGGCTGCCACAATCTTGCCCTCGATACCACGCTGGCCGAAGCCCGGGCAAACCACGATACCATCGACACCTGCGAGCTTCTCAGCCACGTTGTCCTTGGTGATATACTCTGAGTTGATGAACTTCAGAACGGTCTTATGATCGTTGTACACGCCAGCCTGAATGAGGCTCTCGCGGATACTCTTGTAAGCGTCTTGCAGGTCGTACTTGCCCACGAGGCCGATGGTCACCTCCTTGGTGGCCTTGTTGCGGCGCTCGAGGAACGCACGCCACGGACCGAGGCCCGGCTTCTCGCCCGGCTCGATGCCCACCTTGCGAAGGATGGCGGTGTCGAGACCCTGATTCTGCATGTTGACAGGCACCTCGTAGATGCTGGGCAGGTCCTCACTCTGGATAACGCAGTCGAAGTCGACATTACAGAAGGCAGCCACCTTCTTGCGAACCTGATCAGAAAGATGCTTCTCGGTACGCAGCACGAGCACATCGGGCTGAATACCAACGCTTTGCAACTCCTTCACACTGTGCTGCGTGGGCTTTGTCTTAAGCTCGCCAGCGGCGTGGAGGTAAGGCACGTAGGTGAGGTGAACGTTGACGGCGTTGCGTCCCAGTTCCCACTTCAACTGGCGAATGGCCTCCATGTAAGGAGCGCTCTCAATGTCGCCAATGGTTCCACCGATCTCGGTAATCACGAAGTCGTAGTGCTCCTTCTTGCCGAGGTACTTCACGTTACGCTTGATCTCGTCGGTTATATGGGGCACCACCTGAATGGTCTTGCCCAGATAATCGCCACGGCGCTCCTTGTCGATCACGGCCTTATAGATACGACCCGTGGTCAACGAGTTGGCCTTGGTGGTCTGAATGCCTGTGAAACGCTCATAATGTCCGAGGTCGAGGTCGGTCTCCATGCCATCAACAGTTACATAACACTCACCGTGCTCGTAGGGGTTGAGCGTGCCCGGGTCGATATTGATGTAAGGATCAAATTTCTGAATGGTGACGTTGTAGCCTCTGGCCTGCAGAAGCTTGCCAATAGACGAGGAGATGATGCCTTTACCTAACGAAGACACTACACCGCCCGTGACGAAGATATACTTTGTTTCTGCCACAATAGTAAATGTTAAAATGGGTAATTCAAAATTTGTTGCAAAGATAGCATATTTTTGCGAAAGCGACAACAAATCAAATTGAAACTTTCTAATATATTTAAAGAAGAACGTGAAAAGGTCGCCGCCCCAAGTCCGACACCGCGGCGCAAGATCTTCTTGGCACGGCCAAGTGGACGATCTCACGGGAAGTCGGGTGTGTAAATATTATTCACCAACAACCGAACTTCCGGACTGTCCTGACTGCATAAAACGAACGACTCAACCATTCTTTTGGGTCGGATTAGGCATGGACAGCATGAAACCGACAGGCAGGAAGAAGCGAAAAACCACAGCGGCACGAGAGGCCTCCAGGAAGCAACCGCAGCTTGGCGACACGCTGAAAATCGGCAACAATCTATACATCAATCTACACACTTCTTTTGAATGGGAGAAAGGTTGGGCTCAAATACGCGATTCTCAGCGCATTTACGTATTCACCTTATAATCAGCGTCTTATAATCATAAATCAAAACACAACCTTCTTTATCCCGCATTTTACATTGCAAAACATGCCTTTTCGCATAACGAAAGATGCCCAATCGGGTCTCCATACCTTAGCTTTCGCACCGCGGTACATGCCAAACGGCAACTCGATAGATGCCCAACGGTAGTCTGACCGGCCGCTCGAGAGGTCACAACCGCGCAAAAACGGCTTTCTTTTTCTCTATTTCATCCGAAATCACAGACAAACTTTTTAGCCAAAATACGTGACAAATAGCATATTCTTCACACACTGCAGTCTACGAAAAGCAGTATAAACATCCTATAAGATGTAAATAATATTAGCAACCGACCAAGTCATTTCATCCAATAATCTCTCTTGGAAGAATGGCGCTTTCGCACCCATATGCTTTCCACACCTTATATAATAAGGCGCCTATAAAGCACCCTTGCACAAACCACGTTTGCCCTATCGATCCAACCATTCGTTCCGCTCGTTGCCCCACTCCAACGCGTCCGAATGGCGGCATCCATGTAGACTAACGGATGCCGTTCGCCTGGCGCCCAACCACCCAAAAGCCCCAAAATCAACAAAAAATGCATTTTATCAGAAAATTCTTGGCGAAAAATTTGGAGGAACCGAAAATCTTTCGTAATTTTGCACACCGTAAACAGGGGCGTAGCCCAGTTGGTTTAGAGCGCTGCAGTCACATTGCAGAGGTCCCCGGTTCGAGCCCGGGCGTCCCTAC
>ERZ1026850.575-NODE-575-length-22345-cov-3.618798_pt1 | contig 22345 bp, 36 predicted proteins | sample MGYA00380155_ERZ1026850 | MGnify/ENA primary metagenome ERZ1026850 (study PRJEB33269, sample SAMEA4719791) | human gut metagenome | biome: human-associated habitat; feature: organic feature; material: feces | place: Cameroon | collected 2013-10 ... | reverse complement strand
GCCGCCTGTGTGGCGGCGTTAGATGATGACGGTGGGCACGGTGGCGTGGGCGGATACCAGCGACAGCGTGGTGCCGTCATATACGCGATAGGCCGCGCCGTCCAGCAGGTACAGCTTCCGGTCGAACACGAAGCCCCGGCTGCGGGCATTGGCCATGTCGCCGATGGCCGTCAGGGTCCATCCGCCGGTGTCCGACACGCCCAGCCGGTACAGCTTCGTGCCGGCGTGGACCAGCGTCTCCTCCAGCAGCTGGTGGACGCCATTGATGGCCGCGCCGCCGGGCGCCGTCACCATGGTGGTGTAGCCCGTGCGCTTGCGCACCTTGCCCACCTGATCCCGGATCATGTTGGGCGCCGAGGGTGAGCGGGACTTGTCCACGTTGGCCGGGCTGTTGTTCAGATCCACGCCCCGGAAGGTCTCCACCACCGTGCTGTAGGTCTTGCTCTCCGCCGGCACTGCAAATCTCGCCATTGCTTACCACCACCCCGTCGTATTCCGGCGCGCGCCGGACAGCAGACCGCTTCCGCCGTCCTCGTAGGACTGCCGCAGCTTCTCCAGTCCGTCCTCGTACTCGTTGCGCAGGACGGTGGCCACCGCCAGATCGTCCTCCTTGTACAGCTCCGCCGCCATGTACAGCGGCAGCAGCACCACGGCCTCCGGCGCAAGGTCTATCTCCTCGCTGTCCGGCGTCTCCCGGGTGATGACCTGCGGATAGGCCCTGTACCAGATGGTGTACACCCCCACCGGCATCCCCGGCAGGATGAGCACGTCGTCCCCCTCCAGCCGCCAGTCCTCCGCCAGATCATACACAGCGCCGTCGTCAAACAGCACCTGTCCCCGGTCGATGCACCGGAAGCGGGGCAGATACTGGCGCAGACTGATCTTGTACGCCTTGTCCACGGCGGGCAGCACCAGCTTCTCCGCCGCCTCCTGCGCCTCCTCCACCTGCGCCACCTCTACCTGCCAGCTTTTCAGGATGGGACGGCCAACGGACGCCACCTGCTGCAGCGCCTCGTTGGCCTTGGCCGGCATGGCGTTTATGTACTCCTGGTTGATGTCGTCCGGCGTCAGCACCGCTCCATCGTTACTGAACATAGTCTGCAGCGCCGCCAGCTTCACCTCGCTCCACGTCATACCGCTCCCCTCCTTCTATCAGGTCAGATCCTTGCCGGTGCTGATGTTGCCCGCCGCCGCGAAGCGCCAGTCCACAAAGCCCGCGCCGAAGCGGGCACGGCCGCGCCAGCTGTTGTTGTCGTTGTTCTGGTCGACGACGGACTTGACCTCCAGCTTCTTGCGCTCCTGGAAGATGGCGCCGTCGCCGGTCTCCAGGAATTTGCTGTCCAGCAGGATGAAGGGCTTGTCCGTCTTGCCCATGGCCGCCAGCGCCTGCGTCAGGTACGGGTCGATGATGACATTCCAACGGCCGAACTGGTGGTTGTAGGCGTTGTTGGAGGTGGTGGGCTCCTTGTCCGCGCCGATGGCGCTGAACACGGCGTCCTTCAGGGCTGCGTCATTGGGAATGAGGATGGTGTCCGGAGCCACTGCCAGCAGCTCGCCGTTGTCGCCGGTGAGCTGCTGCATCTCCGTCTCGATCTTGCCCAGCAGGGACGCGGTGAAGCTGCCCTTGTACAGGTTGCACTGCTTCTTGCCGTTCACCTTGTTGACGTGCTCCTTGTGGAACAGGGCCAGACCGTCCGCGCTGTTGCAGGCAAAGCTCTTGCCGCCGAAGCTGACCGTGGTGCCGTAGAGACCGCCGGCATACAGCGCGCGTCCGAACTTCTCCCGGGTGCGTCCGTAGGCGGTGATGAGCTTTCTGGCACGCCGCTTCATCTCGCCCAGCTGGGCGTCCTCCACCAGCTCCTGCGTCACGGAGAAGGACTGCTTGAACGTCATGTTCTCGATGATGCGGTCATAGCCGGACTCAAAGCCGGTGCGGGGGTATTCGCCGCCCTCGCCCACGGGCACAAAGTCGTCCATGGCCGTCTCGCTGGAATGCTGCTCCGCCCAATGGCGGCTGTTCTCGAAGTGGAACAGGTACTTCAGCAGGCTCTCCCGCTCGAAGGCCTCACCCAGCTGCTCGATGTAGGATGCCAGAGGCACCTGACACTTACCGAAAATGGGGTCCACCAGACCGGAGCCGATGGACACCGTCACAAAACCACTCATGTGTTATCTCCTTTCTTCTCTCAGAACTTCACGACCACGCGGTCGCCCACAGCCTGACCGTCCAGCGCCACGATCTGCGCCACGCCGCTGGTCTTGGTGGCCGTCACCTGCATACCGTCGGTGTGGATGGTCACCTTGTCGCCCACGCCGATGGTGGCGGAATCCGCCGGGGCCACGGCCAGCGTGGTCTCGAACTCCATGTAGTCCTGCACCGCCACGCAGGGCACCTCGCCTGCGTCGTTGGCCGGACCCACACAGACGAACTCCGGCTTTACGGCGCCGCTGCACAGCGTCACCTTGCCGCTGGACAGCTTCAGGGCCTCGCCCACGGCGTAGCTCTCGCTGGCCGTGGCGGTCTTGTACTCAATAGGGGGCGTCAGCCCCACCTTCATGCTGCTGAGCCTGAACATGCTCTTTTGCTCCTTTCTCTGCCCCTCTTCGGGGCGTCACTGATTCTTGTGATACCTGCCGTAGGCGGCGTTGATCTCCTTGTCCGTGGCCTCCGGGTTGAACTCCCGGTAGGCCGCCGCCTCCTCCTGCGTGGCCTGATAGCCCGCCGGACCGGCCGCCGGCGCGGGATTCGCCATGTGGCCCTTGCCCCGCGCCTGATTCACGCCTGCCTGCTTCGCCGCCGTCAGGCGCTGCTTGTCGATGGCCTCGCGGTTGGCCAGATAGTAGGCATCCTCCAGCGTCAGGCCCTTTTCCACGTAGGCGTGGAAGGCCTCGCCGGTGGGCATGGCCAGAATATCCTCCACGGAATGTACCTTGCCGCCGTACATCTGCCGGATGCCGTCCAACGACTGCCGGATGGCCGCATCCGCCTGGGCGCTGACCGCCCGGGCCTGCTCACCGATGGCTGACAGCTCCTGCCGCCGGGCCTGCTCCCGGAACGGCCGCAGCTCCGACTCCACGAGACCGCGCACCAGCTGTGGGTCTACTCCCGCCTGCTGCAAGCCGCGCTCGGCGTCCTGCCGCGTCATGGCATCCCGGTAGGCCATATAATCCGCCTCCGTGCGGATAGGCTCGTTGGTGTAGGGATTTACCTGCCCGCGGAACATCTCCTCGTAGGCGCTGTCCCGCGCTGCCTGCCGCTGCACCTCCAGCTCCCGCTGCCGCCGTCCGTGGGCCTGCCTGCGCCGCTCCTCTGTGGTCTGATGCCTTTCCTGCGCCGCCGGTGGGCTCTCCTGCCCCTTCTCCGCGCCGCCGGTATTCTCGCCGCCGTCCTCCGCTTCCGTGCCGGGGTCGTCGTTCTGTGCAAGCGTACCGCCGTCCTCGTGGCCGCTCGCCTCCTCTGTACCCGCCGGCTCCTCCGGCAGCTCCACGCCGAGGCCTTCGGCGTAATCTCTTTCGGTCAATTCCATGGCTTTTTCTCCTTTCGATTTTCACGCTGTTCGTGCGAAATGCCCCTTTCCCGCCGGGGCCCGGCGAAAGTGCCGCCCGCTAAGGCGGCATGGTGTCCCAGCCAGCCTTACTTGCGCTTGGCCTTGGCCTGCTTGCCGCCGGTACCGCTGCGCAGATCCTCGCCCTTGTACCGCACGGTGCCCTTGGCCGCCGGTGCGGGCTTGGCGCTGGGTGCCTCCACCCGCTGGCTGCCCACGTTGGCAATGCGGCCGGTGTAGCCGGTGTCCTTCTTCATGCGTGTCCCCCTCCTTTCCCGGTTTTTCGGGTCTTTTCCGCCGTCCCGCCGGCGAATCCATGTTGTCGCCATGCGCCGGGGCTGCGGCGGACGTCCCGCCGGAACGGCAGGACGCCGCCACCCGAACAGGAGGAACTGTCCATGGGGGCGGTGTGCGAATCCCGCCCGCCGCAGCCCCGGCGCGTCGTTCATTCTGATTTTTCCGCAGCAGCGGCCGTCTGCGTGGCCGCCGGCGTGTCACTGAGCTTCCGCGTCAGCCGCCGGTCGTAGCAGCCGCACCGCGGGTTACGGCAGGAATACTCCACTTCCTCCTCGCCGCCGGCGTTGGTGGTGACCTGATAGATCATCAGCTCCAGCCCACATTCCTGGCACTTCACGCCATCACCTCCCCGCCCAGCGGCGCGGCGGGCATCATGTCCCCGCCCATTTCCGATGCAGCAGCCATGCCGCCCTCATCGACCGGTTCGCGCTGCGCCGCTTGTGCCGCGTCCCGCTGCTCCTCCAGACTCTTCTTCATATCCGCCGCCATGGGATAGTGGAGCTTCTCCATCTGTCCCCAGAAGCGGATCAGGGTGCTGATCTCGTTCACCGGTCCCATGGCCCCCTGCTGCAGGTTCATCCGCGCCTCCTTCCAAAGGCTCTGCCGGTCGGTGGCCAGCGGCGAGGCGCTGTCGCAGGAGAACAAAAAATCCGTGTTGTATTTCCACTCCCCCGCCGCGTCCTGATACAGAAAGTCGTGGCGGTCGAACACCAGATAGTCCACGTCGCCGTGCTCGTTGGTGCGCCGGATCGACCGCTTTTCGTCGCAGTTGGCCAAAAAGAACTTGAAGATGGCCTCGAACAGATCCTGATACATGGCCTGCTTCATGATACGCTTGGATTCCAGCCGTCCCGCCGCCTGTTGGGCGCTGAACTCCTTGGCCACGGCGCTGGTGGCCGTTGGGTCCTTCCGGCCTTGCATACTGTCCGTCACGCCGATGGTCTGCCGCGCCTCCTCGTAGATCTGTGCCCGCAGCGCCAGATCCGCCGAAATGTCCACCTGCGTGTTGAAGGTACGGATCATCTGCATCTCCGCCGCGTTGCGGACCTGCAGCCATCGGTTGTCCCGGTCGTCCACAAACGGTTTTCCCGCGCTCTCCGGCACGGTGGTAAAGGAGCCGCCGCCCAGCACCTTGGCGTTGATCTTGGTGGAGAGCTTATTCAGGGCGTTCTGCTGGTCGGCGATGGCGTCGATGTCCGAGCCGCCCATGAAGCGCCCCGGCAGGCTGACGTTTTTCCGTATCACCAGCGGGTACACATCCGGCTTGTAGTAGGGGATGCGGGTCGGCGCCTGCACCAGCCGCGTATGCCGCACCGCCGGAGCTCCGGAGCCCCGCAGCTGGGGCAGAAGCGCCCCGCCCTCCGTCAGCTCCTCCAAAACCGGCTGCCCCAGCTCATCCCGCACCATGCTCATGGCCGGGATCACCGCGCCGGAGCGCAGGGTGATGTCCTCCGTCAGCTCCTCGTACTCCTCGGTGATCTCCTCAAATTTCTTGGAGCCGCAGTAGCTGCACTTTCGCCCGTCGCCCACCGCGCCGCAGGCGGCGCACCGGTGTACCCGGCGCACCTGATAGTCCTCCAGATCCTCCAGCACCGTGTCATTCACCCACCGCAACCGGCCGATGCCGCCGTCCCTGTTGCGGTAATAGGCCGTCACCATGGTCACGATCTCGTCCGCGGTGTCCGGCCCGTCCCCCAACCGCCGGGTCTCCGGGTCGGACTCGCTCTCGTCGTCCAGCTCCACGCCGTAGCTCACCCGGAGCTGCCGCTTGGTCTGCGGCGTCTTGAGAAACACCCAGTCCATGTCGGCCACCTGATACACGCCGGCCTGCGGCACGATGCAGCGGGGATGTACCAGCTGCACCCGCAGATCGCCCAGCCAGTCCCGACCCGATACGCTGTCCAGCCAGTCCACCAGCAGGCCGTGACCGCCCTGCACGGGGCTGATGCGCTCGCCCTCGTCGTTGATGCGCTCCATGGGCAGCCGGTCCATCACGTCCCGCAGCAGGTTTTCCACAATGTCCGCCAGCCACTCATCCTCCGGCCGTACCGCCGTCACCTTGGGGCTGGGGATGGCGCAGTCCATCTGTGTCTCCACCATCTCGAAGCACACGTTCCGCACGTGTGTGGCCACCCGGACGCCGCCCTCGCCGTCAGTCTGTCCCCGGCCGCCGGTGCCGTAAATGGTGTGGTCTCCCTCGTACAGCTTCTCCCGCTTACTCATCCGGGCCCGTTCACCCTCGATGGCTTTCTCCGCCGCCGTCAGGCGGTCCTGCCACAGCCGCAGCCTGTTTTTATCCTGTTTCATGGCTTCCTCCCCCTGTCAAAATGTCCGCTCCACGGAAGCGATCATGTCCTCGTAGCTGCCGCCCTCGTCCTCGCCGGTGCCGTCGCCGATCTTATCCAGCATCTTCAAAAGCAGCTCCTGTGCCTTGAAAAAGCCCTTGGCGTCGAACACCCACGTCCCGTCCGGCTCGTACTCGTGGGTGGCGCTGTTCCACACCATGTGCGGCGTGCCGCCCTTGCAGCGCTGCATCATCTCGTAGGCCTCCGCCGCCAGCGAATGGGTCGTTACCCCCAGCGCGTCGAACTGCTCCTTCAGCAGCCGGTTCCGGTACGCCTGCACCGCCGGGTCTTTCATGAGCCTGCTGGCGGTCTGGGCGGCGCTCTTTTCGCTGTACCCGGCCCGCAGCGCCGCCCGCGTGCCGTTAAAGTCGGTAAGCCACTCCTGCACGAACTTTTTCTGTTTTGCGGACAGCTCCTTCACGGCTTCTCCCTCCCCGCGAATATTTCTTCACGGTAATAGCGTAACACGAACGGAGTTCCCGTTATCGTCAACATTGCGAGCAAAAAAGCAACGCAAAAAGGCATCGAGGGATATTCCCTCGATGCCTTAATCCTGTAGTCATTTCTTAGCTTTCCTTCGGTTGTTTGCCTGTTCCTTCGCCGTTGCCCACCGGCAATTTTCAGGGCAGTAATTGCCGTCATTGTCGATTCGGTCTATGGACAAATCATCCTCGTACCCATTGCTTAATGCCCGATCTCGAAACGCGGAAAAATCATTCTTCCATTCTTCGCACACGGATATTCCCCTGCCACCGTAGTCTTTATACGCTGGGACACTTTCTAAGTCGCATCTGCGCTTCATGTTCAGCCATATTCTGTAAAGCCTTGTATGATCTGCATCTCCGTGCTTCAGTGATCTATTTCTGACCTTTTCTATCGCTACACAGCCGCAACTCGCTGAATGTCCACGCCTCAAGTCACACGCAGTCGGAAACGATATGTTTCCGCAGTCACACTGGCATCGCCAATGAACTTTCCCGCTCTTCCGAAATGCAAGCCCTTGTACAACCAGCATTCCGAACCTCTGACCAGTCAGGTCGATCCGCTTCACGCCGCACCTCCTGCCTGCGGTGCGTGAAAGCCCCGCTGCCCCTTGGCCGCCGACCAGAGAATGTCCTCCGTCTCGTACACCATTAGCCGCAGCATCTCGTTGGCATCGTGGAGCGTCTGCTCATATTCAGCCTGTCCCCTCACCGCGTCCATCAGCTTCAGCACCGCGCCCACATAGCGCATCTGATTGTGCTGCGTCTCCAGCTCGTCGATCATCGCGGAGACGTTGACCTCTGTGCTCATTCCTTCGATTTTCATAAAAACTCCTTTCTTGACTTTCGCCGGAAGGAGTTGTAGAATGGATTTACAACCTCCTTCTTGGCGGGTTGGCTTTTGAGCGTATGGGTGTGCCTGCAAGCTGTAACCCATGCGCTCACTTCTTTTTCTGCGTCAAAAGCAGGTGTATTCCCTGCCGAATCGCTTCGGCTTTCGTGATGCCGTTTTCTGAACAGTACGCATCGAGACGGCGTTCGGTTTCCGCGTCAAGGCGTATGGAAAATCTGACATCTTTCGGGTTTTCCGCCTTCGGACGCCCCATTGTTGGAGCCATCGTCTCACCTCACTTTTTGTCACGCATTTATTATAATTCCCGCGTGACAAAAAGTCAACCCCCATTTTCACTTTTTGTACCAGCTCTCGTAAAAGTCCTTCCGCAGGCGGTACAGCGTGCTCTCGCTGACATAGTGCCGCAGAGCGATGGCGGTGATGCTGTCCTCCCCGCACATCACCTCCCGCAGGGCAGCAGAATAAGGCCCTCCGCATTGGCGTAAGAGCCTGTCGATCTTATTCTGCATCCGCTTTGGTTGCTCGTCATAGGTCAGGCAGGCGTAGCGGATGAAGCCCTGCCGGTTGCGGCTGACGTTGACGCCCCGCAGCTTCTTCACGCGCCGTCCGCCTCCTCCCCGGTGTCCGCAGCCATGGCACGGGCCAGCTCCTTTCGCCCGCCCACCTTCCGGGCCGCCCGCTCCTGCCGGTCCGCCGGCACATAGCGGACGAAGTTGACCCCCAGCTCCGGGTCGTACCGCGTCCCCGCCAGCGTGGTGGCTCCCGCCGGTACACGGAGCTGTGCGGGGCTGACCACGTATGTATACTCGATCTTCGGCTTTATCATGTTCCGGCTCCGGCTGTACTTCTTCCCGTCCGGGATGCTCCGTGCCTGCCGGATCAGGTACAGGGCCAGCGGGTAATAGTCCGCCTGATCCCGGAGGAGCCGCACGTCCACCGTGCCGCGGCCCCAGATATCGTCCAGCGCCTCGCCGTACAGGGTGAAGGTCCGCTCCTCCAGCCGCAGCCCCGCGCCGTTGACCACCAGATGGACATGGAGGCGCACCACCTCGCCTGTCTCGCCGTCCACCTCGCTGGGAACAATGACCCACTTCAGCACGTCGCTGTGCTTTTTCATCCGGTAGCCGATCCGGTCCAAAAACTTCCTGGCCTCCCTCACCGCCCCCTCGAAGCTGCCGCCGCAGCGCTCCAACGCCTCCTCGGCGAAGGTCAGCGTCAGCAGGGCGTCCCCGTGGCGGTAGTTGCAGTTCAGGATACGGGCCAGCTCCAGCGCCGCCTGCTGCCGGTTGTTCTCCTGCTTCCTCTCGCTGCTGGCGCCCTTGACCCGTGCGCCCCGCTTGGAGGGCCGCCGTCCCACCCATGACTTGCGCCGCTCCACCACGCGGCCGCTGGTGATCTTTCGGATCATGTACAGTCCCTCCCGTGCTTCCATGGTGATCTTCCTCTCTCCCCCGAATTTTCCTGTATCCGCCCCCGGCGCTCGAATCTTCCTGTTGCGGTTCCCAAAATTTCCACGCTGCCTTACGGCGGACGCTGGAAATTTTGACTGCGGCCACTCGCTCGGTTCGCTTCATCCGCCACCGGCGGCACTCACCTCGCTCCCCCCGCGCGATAAAATAGCATAGGTCGCGCCCGCGTCCCGCGCGGCAGCCTTCGCATTCCTCACCCGGCATGGCCACCTTGCGTTTTCCCGTGCCAGAGCGGCCGGCAGGATGCCGCCCCGCTGTCCCGCGCAAGCTGCCATTCCCGGTAAACATAGGCTTTTAACCAGCGCACAGATACGCGCGTGCGCGTATTTGTATATAGTAGGTCTTGTCCTTCAGGCCCTCATATCGCCGCCCATGCGCTCAGGACGGGCGGCGATATCAAGGTCTGCTGTCGCCGCAGCCCTCGCCCCGGACAGGGGCGAGGGCTTTTCTGTTTTCACGCCTCTGCCGCCGTGGCCTGCAGCTCCACCAGCGTACCCGGCGTTTCCGCGCCGATCAGCGTCTCCACCCGCAGGTGTAGCTCCGTCAGGTGCCGCCCACCCAGCACCAGCGGCGCGTCGCCGTATCCGGCTGCCTCCGCCGCATCCAGCAGCACCCGCAGGCCCTTCACCGTCACCGCCGATGCCTCGCACTTTTCCACGCTTTCCTTTTTCACGCTCTGCTCCTCCTGTTCCGTTTCTGTCCTGTTTTTTTGCGGCGTGCGGGGCCGCAGAAGCCCCACTCTCTGCCGCCACTTGGCAAACCGTACCGTGGGGATCTCCAGCCGTGCCGCGATCTCCGCGTCCGGCAAGCCCTGGTTCCACAGCCGCCGGGCTTCCTCTGTGTCGAAGGTGACCGGTCTTCCGGCCTTGCTCTCCGGAGGCGGCTGCAGCGCCCCCGCCTCGGTCAGCAGCTCCTTGATCTCCTTGCGTGTGCAGACGTTCAGATCCGCCAGCACGCCGATCTGGGTCTGCTGGTTCTTGGCCTGCCGGTAGCTGGTCACGATCTTCTCCACCGTCATGGGATACTTTCGCGCCATGCTCTCACTCCTCCGTCATCTCCAGCGCCACCTTACTGGCTGCCGTGACGCCCAGCCAGTTCATGGTCATGGCCAGTGCCTCCCGCAGCAGCTCGGCGGACAGTGTGCCGTAGCTGTCCGGGTCATTCTCCCGGATGGCCTTCCACATATCCTTCTGGACCTTTTTAATATTCTTCAGCAGGTCGTCGCACTCCTCCACCCGCTTGGCCGGATCTGCCCAGCTCTCCTTATCGCTGGCGTATCCCCGCCCCCGCTGCTCTGTCATGGCGGCGACCGCCTCGGCCACCGCCGCCTGAAGATCGGCGTACACCTTTTCAGTCCCCACGGCTATACACCTCCAGCACCTCCAGGCCGTACAGGACGGCGGCCATATTCTCGATACGGCACCCTCTGGCGCCCTCCCAGTCCTGCGCAAACACGGCCGCATCCGCCGCGCTCATCAGTTCCAGCGATTTCCCCAGTTGCCACAACGCATTGTGCTTCGAATGCGTACCATGCTGGATGTAGCTGTCGATCACCTCAATGTCCGCGCCGTAGTGCTCCCGCGCCTTGCCGATCAGGCGCTCCCGCTCGGTTATAATCTCCTCGGCAGTCTTTCCCCTCATGGGCTGGCTGATAAAAACCTTCATGCTTTTCCCCTTTCTGAATTACGATCTTTGTACTCCATGACGCTGTGGGGCTTGTCCGTGGTCTCCGACCCCTCCAGCCTGCGGATAGCCGTGCAGATGGCCGCATACACCGTCGCCGGCATCTCTCGATTTTCCAGATAGTCCCGCAGCAGCCGTCACCATGTCCTGCGCGGTCTGCTTTTCTGCCCCCGCCGGAGCAGATGCGGACGAGGACGGCCGCAGCAGTTCGCGCAGGCGTTTCTCCGCCGCGCGGAGGACGGCGCACCCGTGGACGCCGCAGTTTTGCTCATATCCGCATCCCATACACGCGAGACTCCCCGTTTCCACCTTCAGCCGCCCCAGCGCGGCCAACAGTCCCTTGTCATTCATCACTCCGCCTCCTCAAGCATTCTTTTGATCGTCTCGATATTTTCCCGGATGATGTCCATTGTCACATCGCTCTGGATGTGGTGGGCGAACACCGCCTTATCCGTGGCGTCGCTATTGTAATAGCCTGTAAAGGTCTCGCCATCCGGCGAGGTCGCCGCGATGCACAGGCAGGCCGGTCCAAACTCCGCGATCACCCGCAGTGATTCCTCCAGCCACTGCGCATACGGCTGTTTTGTGATATCAGCCATCGTCAGCCCCCTCCTGTTCTATTCTCCCACGCCAAGCTCGTCCAGCATTGCTACATAGCATTTCACGCACACATAGCAAAGCGTCTTTACTGTCTCGTGCGGTTTCCGAACCATGACGCACACGCTGTTCTTTTTCAGCCGCTCCTGCCCGCACCTTACGCATCTGCAAATAAATCTCTCGTCAGCACGAACGCAGTTGCAATTCGCATCATATAGTCCCATCACTCAACCTCCGGCACGTCCGGCAGCACCACCACGCGCCCGTCCTTGTCGGCCTCCGCCAGCTCCCGCAGGCGGTCAATCGGCAAACCGTCAAATTCCCTGATCTCCGAAATTGCCTTGCCCATCATGGACAGTTTGAGTGCCTCTACGCTTTCCGGGTACAGTCTCGTGTCCTCGTAGGCGGCGAGTCGGTACATCATCTCTCGGACACCCGCAGAGTCAACCTCACAGGGGATTTGTCCAGTAGAGTAGGGATTTTTTGTTCCGACATAGGTAACAACGCCATTAATCCTTCTCGTCAGTCGTTCCATCACATTTCCTCCACATAGCACCAGCTCTGAGGCGGGCGCTTGAGGCGCAGGCTCTCGTCGCCGCAGGTTCCGTTGTTTTCCCTATACATAGCGCAGCTGTCGCAGTGCCAGTCATGCGCACACGCCCTCCGAAAGGCATCCAGTTCCTTCGGCTTGTCGTAGACCTTCAAGCCGGAGATGTGCAGGCCGTAGCCGGTCTTCGACTCCAAGTAGGCGTGCATATCACCGAGGCCAAGGCACGACTGTCGCGCCACATCGTTTGTTGTCGGCTGACCCTCGCCTTTGACATAGTAGCTGCCGCCGGGTGAGCACGTTTCCAACTCATAAATGCGGTCGCAGATAAACTCGCCAACGACTTTGCCTCCGCCATAAAACTGCGGCTTTGGATAATCCGTTGCAATAAAGTCCTCGTGCGGGTACTTCGGCAGTGTGCAGTAGATGTACACCCTGAACTGTGTGTTCAGCTTAGGGCGGGTCTTGCGTATTTCGACGGTCTTTTCGCCGTTGACGATCTTCTCGCACCACTTCGGCCGGATGCTGATAAGTACCGCCTTACTCATGGTCAGACCTCCTCTCCCAGCATCTTCTCTGCCGAACTGCTTACCGGTCGAATATGCCCCGCCGCGACATTTTCCGAGAAGGTTTTGTACGGTTGGTGAAACACGATCCCGCATCGCACATAGGCCACAGCAAAGTGGAGTTTCTTCATCAGCTCCGGCCTTTCGGGGTCGCTCATGTCCAGCATGACGCCGTCCGGCTTACACGGCAGAATCGCTACGCGCCCATCCTTGTCAAGCTCGGCAAGCTCCTTAACGCGGTCAAGGCCGCCGCACTCACCAACAACCGTACATAAATCGCTCCAGTCCTTTTGTAGGGCAGCTGTATCTTCCGCCGTCAGTCCCGTGTCTCCGTAGATTTTCTCCGTGCCGTCGGGGGCGTCGGGGACGCCGCCCCCTACAGCCTGTCTTTCGATGGCCGCTGCGTATGGGCTGGCGTCCTCGACAGCCCACTTCATCTTCTCCCGCAGCACCGCGATCTCCTCGGCGTACCGGGCGCAGCGGTCTACCAGCTCCTCCAGCCGATCGGCGGCATCCACGGCAATGCGGTCGCAGTCGCAGCCCGCATAGTCGACACCGTCAACCGTCTCCTCCATGTGATAGGGGCAGGTTCTGCAATCCAGCTGCGGCCCCGGCACCTGTGACGAGCACCGCAGCGCCACCGCGATCTTCTCAGTCCTCATCCCTGTCCACCTCCTCGATCGCGTCCATCAGGGCCTCCATCACGCAGTCCCATCTCCGGGCCACCAACACCACATAGGCACCGCCCGCCGTCCACAGCAGCAGCGCCGCGCACGCCAGAATCTCCAGTACATTCATAAAAAGCTCCTCCTGTCATTTTTTATAGGGGTCTCAGTTCGCTCCCCACCGTTTTTCCAGATATTTCCGCGTCTCCGGGTCGGCCTGCCGCCAGTCCTCCCACATATCCGCCGACCAGTGCTTCCGGCTGCCGGCCCGCTCCGCCACGGTATATCGCTGCTGTGTGCGGGCCGTGTAGGTGATGGCGGCGGCCATCACGAGGTCGTCGTGCTCGCCCACCGCCGCCTGCGGCTTGCCGTGGGCGTCGTAGACGAACACCACCATCTCCCCCAGCGTCCATTGGGATACCACCAGCTCCGGTGATTCTTCCATCACCGTGTGCAGCTCCGCCAGCGCCTGAGGCCGCGTCTTGCCGCTGGTTTCCCAGCCGAAGGCCTTGACCATGGTGTTGGCGTAGGTGTCAAACCGCTCCCGCTGGTACAGGTTTGGGTATTCCCACTCCTCCAGCTTTCGCTGCGGGTAGGTGGAGAAGTTGACCTCGATGGCGGCCAGCGCGTCGTTGTAGTACCTTCCCAGGCAGTAGACCTGCCGGGCATACAGGATCTCCGACTGCCGCTGCTGCAGCTCCGCCACCTGCCGCCCCGTCCGGTTATCGATGACAAAGGCGGTGAAGCAGTCGCTGCCCTCTCCCGCCGTATCGCCGCCCAGCACATAGGGCACGCCCTCCTCCGGCTCCTGCCAGATGCGGACACTGCCCTGCTCCGCATCGGTGAAGCGCCACGCCTCTGGCCTTGCGCCCGTCTCCTCTGGTGACTCGTAGGTGAACCACCCCACCCGCGCAGGCTCCGGCGCGTGCATCCGCCGGACAGCAAGCGCCCGATTGTCGAAGTACGGACGGCCGGACAGCAGGAACGCCTCCTCCGGCGTGTTCGGGTACTCCTGCCGGAACTTGTCGGCGTTTCCGCCGCAGTTGGCCTTGATGCACCACCGCCGCCACGCCAGCTGCTCCTCATCCAGTCCGAAGTCCCTCCGGAGCTGCTGCTCCTCCTCGCTCCACACCTCACCGCCGGTGACCGCCATCCGGTATCCACGCTCCATGTACCACGGCAAGAAAACCGGCACCCACTCATTGTCACCGGCCACCGCCCCGTCCCACAGGGCCTTGAAGTGCTCCACGCCGTTGGCGGTGCTCTCAATGACCACCATGGTCCCCGGATCGTGCGGCACGGTCTGCATGACGCCCAGCAGCAGATCCTCCTTGTTGTTTGGCCAGAAGGCATACTCCGAAATATGTACGTTGGTCAGGGTATCGGAACGGCCCACGCCGCCCTTGCCCGCCGTCTGGCACCGGATGCTGCTGCGCAGACCGGGGCGGCGGCGTTTTTCGCCGTCGTCCCGGGTCGGATTCTCAAACACCAGCTCCTTGGTGTTGCTGTTTTTCCGCAGGGGCCGCGCCCATGGCGGCAGGCAGTCGTAAAACAGCTTGTTCATCTTGAACAGATTTCCGGTGGCCGTGGTGTCGTGGGCCACGATGAGCGTCTTCACATTGGGCCGCGTCACGGTGTCCTGAAACATCAGCCCCTCCGTCACGGTGGAGATGCCCTCCTGCCGCCCCTTCAGTACGATAATACGGATGGGCTTTCCAGCCGCCGCCTGTCGGCATATGACGCTGTACAGATGCTCCTGCGCCTCGTTGAAGACCAGCGGCAAGAGCTTCTGCTCCTTGGTGCGGATACGCAGCAGGTGCTCACAGTACGCCTTGGGGTTGCGGAGATCTACGCCGCTCACAGACTCACCTTCCGCACCTGCTCTGCCAGCGCACCCAGCGCCCGCCGGAGCTTCTCCTGCTCCCCATCCGGCAGTGCTGTCAGCAGCTCCGCCAGCTTATTCACATTGGCCACCGTCTGGTCAAACACCACCTTGAAGCGGGTCAGGCCCTCGTTGGCGGCCATGGCGGCCCGCTTGGCCGCTGCCTCCGCCTCGGCCTTGTAGCTCTTGGCGGCATCCATGGCGGAGGTGCGCTCCCGCTCGGCGTCCGCCGCACGGGCCTCCGCCTCCTTCTTGTCATCCAGCGCCTTCTCCAGTGCCTTTTGGGCCTTGTCCAGCTCGACGGTCAGCTTCTCCGCCTTGGCCGCTGCGGCTTCCTGGGCCTCGGCTCTGGCGGCGGCGATCTGCTCCTCACTGGCGTTCACCGTCTGTACCGCTACCTCCACCGGGCGGCTCCGCAGCGCCTCCAGCTCCTTCCGCACCCGGGCCAGCTCCTCCTGCGCCGCCATGGCGGTCTCCTTGGCAGTCTCGATGTCGGCGGCGGCCTTTTCCGCCGTCTCCCGGGCGGCGTTCCGTTCCGCGATGGCCTTTTCCAGCTCCTTCACCGTCATGTCGGTAGCGGTCTTTTCTTCCCCGTCCACAACGTGCTTTTCCCCGGCAAAGTCCTCCCGCTCAGATTCCGGCAAAGCCAGTAATACCAAGGCTTTGCGGACTCCCAAATCCGCAACGGTTGCGGATTTGCCGTACTCCTTCCAAAGCCGGATATACTGCTGTGCGGAGCGCTCGGAAAACTCCACCTTTTCCTCCAGCCACGGCAGCCACTCCCCGTGGGAAAGCTGGCTTTTCGCCTCCGCCAGCCGCTTCCCGATCTCCAGAATGGCCATACCGGCCTGCTGCTTGTAGAAGTTGATCTCCTCTGTGATGATGTCGATATCCCGCTGGTCGAACAGCTCATCCAGCGCCTCCAGTTCTGTCGTGGTCAACTCCTCGTCGATCATGGCGCCGGGACGGGCATTGCCGTGATAGTAGTCGCACTCCTTTTCCCTGCCATAAAAGCTGCACCGCCGCTCACACTCCGCCTGCAGCGGACACCTCTCATTTTTCATATTCATGCCGCATCCTCCTTGTTTGTCTTTCGTTTGGTTTTCCTGTGGACCACATCCCGCAGCCATGCGGTCACGAAGTCATACACGGCTTGGTTCGCCTCATAGCTGGCGTTGTGCAGTGTCCTGCACTGCACAACCGATTGGTTTCTTAATTCCAGTGTGTAATAGGGCTCCTCCGGCGCATCCGACCGGCGGACGAAAAATATGGCCGTCTCCCCGTCCGCCATGCGGTCGGCGTAGCCGCCCACGCAGTGGTGCAGGCTGGCTCCCTCCGCAATAAGCTCGTCCGCATCTGCCGCCGGCCGGATCAGCAGTCCGCCGGCCTCATACCGCCACCTCTCCAGCTTCTCCGCTCTTTTGTGAAACTCGGCGCGCATGGCCTCGTTGGCCCTGTGCTTCACCTGCGCGATGGTGCGCCGGTGCGCCGCGTCCAAGTCCTTGGGCAGCAGTACCTCCCTGTCGTGCAGATCCAGCCCCAGCGTCACGCAGTCCATCAGATAATCGCGGAATATTTCCTCCATGTTGTCGCGGAAGCTCCTGCTGTAATATGCCGCACCCTTTTTCGCGGCCTCGCGGCGCTCCTGTTCCACGCGGTCGAAGCGCTCCTTCTCCAGCGCACGCTGCTTGTCCAGCCACGCGGCGATACGTCCCACCGGCGCGAAGCCCAGCGCGGCCTCCACCTTTTTCAGGTCCATGCCGCTGTCCAGAAACGGCTCGATCTCCGCCTCGCGGAACCGGCCGTCCGCCACCCGCGCCCACAGGCTCCTCACGGTCTGCACGCACTCCGCAGTCCAGTCCTCTGGCGCAAGGAGCTTCAGCAGCCGCCGGGGAAAGCGTACCGCGCCCTCGATGCTGTCCGCCCGCCAGTTCACGGCGTAGCGGTGCTCCTTGCCAAAGCCCCAGCCCCGCTCCTCCACCAGCCGCATATACCCTGCCTTATAGAGCTTTTCCACCGCCGGATATCGCGGCCAATCCACCGCCATTCGCAGGATATCCGTCTTGCACTTCCGCTTTCCGCGTTCGGCCAAAAAGTCCGGCAGTGGGCAGTATGCCAGCGGCGTCCCGGCCACCAGCTCCTTCCAACTGCCGGGCAGATAGAAGTAGTAGCCGCCGTCATAGACATCCGTAACATTCCGCATCCGCTCCCAGTCCGCCAGCGAAAGGCGCTCCGTCTGCATCATGCTCACCTTATATTTTGTTTCGTGCTGCCACTTGGCCACATGGCTGTCCCGCAGCATCCATCGAGCCGTCTCCTTCAGCCAGCGTGGAATATCCTCCCACTGGGCCGTGGGGTCTCGCTCCAGCCGCCACTCCCGCAGGAACAGCACGCCGTCCTCAAGCCCACGCTGGAGCGTCACCACATTTTCCACGGTGTCTGCGGCATATAGGGCGCCGCCCTCCAGCACATTGCGCACCTTCATACCGCATTCGGGGCAATAGCTGACCTTTCCCTGTGCGAACCGGTCTGATGCATCCGGTGCCCGCACCTTCTGCCGGCAGCAGAAGCACGTCCCGCGCCAGCCGCCCTTTTTGTAGAGGAGCACACGATCCTCCTCCAGCACCACCCGCTGGATATAGTCCACCAGCCCCTCCGGCAGCGCGGACGGACACAGGGCCACATCCTCGTCCATGATCTCGCCGCGCCGTTTCTTTTCGGCCAGTGTCTCCGCCTCAACAGCCTCCTCCACCCAGCGCGCCAGCTCCGGCATCCGGTGGTTTTTTGTCTCATCTCTGATGCCCAGCCAACGGGTCAGCACCGCCTCCGCCGCTTCGTCGATCTCCGGGTAGCATACCTCGGGCCGTATACCCGCGCTGTCGTACATGGCGGCGGTCAGGCTCACCCGCCGGTATGCTCTGTCTCCGCGGATCAGTATTGCCGCCGTCCGGTGCTTCTTGGAGCACACCAGCCGCAGATCCTTCCCGCTGGCGCTGGTCCAGCGCATCGCATTCCGCCGGGCCCCGTTCATGGTGAAGGTCACCACCAGCAGACGCTCTCCGTCCGCCACCGGCTGCTGCACCGTCACCCGAAAGTGCATTCTGTCGATACCTGTGAACGGCTCCGGCCACAGCAGCTCTCGTACCTTCTTCGGTATCCGCATTGCCCCCGCCTCCTTACAGGAAGTCTGCCAGATCCAGCGATACCGCCGCCTGTGCAGCCGGTGCCGCCGGTGCCGCAGGCGCGGGCGTACCGCCGGCGCTGCGCATGGCCCGCAGCTGTGCCATCTCATCCGCAGGAAAGCCGAAGTACCTGTCTACCTCCCCAAACACAGCGTCCGGTGTCAGAACCGCGCAGCCATTCACCGCTTTCTTCTTTGCCGCCGCCATCACAGCGTCCATGGCGCCCGCCAGCGTCTTTTTCTCCGCCGCCGCCTTCCGTTCGCAGTCTGCGTCCAGCCCGCAGCGGTCTATGATGTAATGACCGATGATCTCCGTATAAGGATCATCGGGTCTTTTCTGCATTTCCGTGTTGATTTTTTCCACAGCTCCCATGGTCACGTTCCTCCTTCGTTCGTCAACCTCCGGCGTTCAGCCGCCGGAAATAGTTTTTCTTCGCCGCTCTGGCGCGGCGCTCCTCGATCTCGGCCTCGCTGCGGCAGTGGTCGCACACCACGCCGCTGCCATGGAACCATGTGCCGCACCGGCAGCACACGTTCCGTATCACCGGCCGCTTCTCCTCCAGCTCACACAGCGCCGCCACGGCGCCCCACCGAACGCCCCAGAGCCGCGCAGCCTCCACCGTGGCCTGCTCCCAGCTCTCCGCGATCACCGGCATCGTGGCGTGTCCCTCGCAGGACACGAACCACAGCCACTCCTTCTTTTTCGTCTTTGCCGCCGCCATGGCGGTCACCTCCCTTTCTCGTGCAGATTCCGCTTCTGCAGCAGCCGCGCCGTCCGCGCCCGGATGTACCAACGCAGCACATCCGCCGTGTCCTTCGCCTCCTGCTTGGCGGCGCGGAGCTTGTCCAACTCCGCCTGATACGCGCCGTACTCGGCGCACCGGTCCCCGCCCCGCTCGTCCATGCCGTGACACCCTACGCACCGCATCGTGCAGCCTCTGCACGGTGCCACCGGCACGCCGTTTTGCCTCTCACCCACGGCGGCCACCCAGCTTGTCCACCAAACGGAGCACGCCCCAGGCCAGCGCCGCCGCGCCGATGTAGGTACAGATCCAGCCGAAAACGATCATACCTGCACCCTCCCCAGCGTCTCCTCCTGCCACATTTCGATGCGGTCGGTGTCCTGCATCTGCACCTGATACGCCCAGCCGCCCCAGCGCCGTGTGACACGCAGCACCGTGCCCATCGGCGGATAGCCGCCGTTCCGCTCCGCCGCCAGCGACGCAAAGTTGAAAACCTGTTCGCCCTCGGCGTAGACCGCGCCGCGCTGCTTCTTCCTGCTCATAGCTCCGTCCTCCTTTCAGGCACTCTCGTCCATTTTTCTGGGATGGTAGGGGTCCGAAATATCCCACCCCTCCCACTTCTGCAGCATCATCGCCAGGGCGTCCGGCCTGCACTTGTACGCGCCCAGCTTCAGGCAGGGCAGCAGGCCGCTCTTGCGCAGCTCGTGTACCTTTCCCGCGTTGATGTGCAGTAGCTCCGCCACTTCCGGCACCGTCAGAAGCCTCGGCAGTATCTCATTGTCCGGCATGTCCGCCGCCTCCTTCCCTGTCAGTTCGAGGCTTCCGCGCCTCGGTTGTTTTTTCAAGCCCTCTTTCAAGAGGGCTCTTGAAGTCATTCGTTTGTTGACCGTCAATTCAAAAAAATATTGATTAGTTTGCCGACATCAACGTCGAGGGTCTTTGCGAGTTCGTTCACATCACGAATATCCGGCATACGCTTTCCGTTCGTGATGTAATTCAGTTTCTGGCGCGGCCAGCCCAAACTTCTGGCGCACTCTGCTTCCGTCTTGAATCGGGCATAAATTATTCCGCGAAGCTCATTCATGTCCTCACCTCCTTTTTAGTCATCTTTTTGTTGACCATCATCACAATACCACAGCAAGCAGAGAAAGTCAACACTTGGGTTACTTTTTTCTTCTTATTTTCTGTTCGTCACTTTTTCGTTGACATTCTTCAATGATGTGATAAAATGGTTGACAGAATTGCGAGGTGAACTAAATGACTTTCGGTGAAAAATTAAAACTCTGTAGAATCGCGCGTAATCTCACTCAGCCTGATCTCGCCAATCTGGTCGGCTCCACAAAGCAGGTTGTGAGCCTTTACGAAAAAGATGAGCGTGTACCAAAAGTAAACGTTGCTGCAAAATACGCCGCCGTTTTAGATGTCCCCATGAAGTATTTGGTCAACAACCTTCTCGATATGTACCTATGGGAGTCTGATGATTTACTTGAAGACTATTGGTTGGCGTCCCCGCCCGACAAATTGCGCATTGTATCCCGTCGTGGCATCGACCCCAGAATAGCCTCTGACTATGAAAAAGTATCCGCACTTGCGCAGCTGGCCAAGGCAGAAAAAACCGCCGCCGGTGACGGCGACGGTCTTTCCCCATTGGAGATCAAGCTCATGCAGTTGGTGCATCGGCTTTCTGACGATCAGAAGGAAATGCTGTTGGCTCAGATAGAATTGCTGCTAAGTAAGCAAGGGCAATAGCCTGGTTTTCCTCCGTCAGCCGCCGGAAGCCGTCCAAGATTTTTTCTTCTGTGCTTCTCATTTTTCTTTCCTTTCGTGGAGCTCCAATGTGTTTTGGGCCCACCTGTAAGTATATTCCCCTTTTCCCCCATGTTCCACCGGGAATCGCTACCAATTGTCAGGAGGTGTCTATGGCCGGTAAAGTATCCACCCGCAAGCGCGGAAAAAAGTATGAATACCGCTTTGAAGGTGCGCCCGTCGGCGGCAAGCGTCAGTGGATCACCCGCGGCGGCTTTGCTACCGCCGGCGAGGCCTACGCCGCCGGCATGACCGCATGGCAGGAGTACCGCGATTCCGGCCTGAAGTTCACCCCTTCCCAGCTCAGCGTCGCTGACTTTCTGGATCACTGGCTTCAGGAGTACGGTTCCGTCAACTTCAAGGAGACCACGCGCTCCAACTACGAGAAGAAGATACGCACCCTCATCAAGCCCGCCATCGGCAGGTACCCCCTCGCATCCTTGCAGACCTCCGCCGTGCAGGCGCTCATCGACGACCTGTTCAATCGAGGCTACAGCCGCAACACCATCTCCGGCGTCAAGGGCATCCTCAGCAAGTCCATGAAATACGCCAGACGTATGAAGCTGATCCAAAACAGCCCCGTGCCTGATGCGGAGCTGCCGCGGCGTGGGGCACAGCCCATGCTGAAGACGCGCACCAAGACCCGCGACGTGCTGGATGCCGCCACAGTCCGCCGGATATTCGAGCGCTATCCGGAGGGACACCCGATGCATATTCCCCTTGTGCTGGGCTACCGCTGCGGCCTGCGCCTCGGCGAGGCATTCGCCCTCCAGTGGGAGGACATTGACTTCGGCGCGGCCACCCTGTCCGTCAACCGGCAGGTGCAGTACAGCAGCACTACCGCCGGAGCATCTGACCCCAAGCGGCGGCGCAGCACAAAAACCACCCTGTATTTCTCGCCGCCGAAGTACGACAGCTATCGCACTATCCAGCTGGACAGCGCGACGCTGGCTCTGCTCCGCCGCACCCGGCAGCATCAACGCGAGATGCAGCTCACCTATGGGCCGCTGTTCCAGCACTGGTACGTCACGCCGGAGCGCAGTTCCATAGACGATGCACCGCCCTTCGTCCTCAACACGGACGGCATCGGTACCGAGATACACATGGTCAATATCAACGATGACGGCTCTCTCATCCGCCCCCGCTCCATGCAGGAGTGCTGCCGTGTCCTCCACGGCTGGCACAACGTGCAGAAAAACGGCAAGGTCTCCCGCGTGCGCGACCCTGATCCGATCTGCCCGACCTTCGATTTTCACTCGCTCCGCCATACACACTGCACGGAGCTTCTGCTGGCCGGCGTAACCCCCAAAGCCGTACAGCTTCGTCTCGGCCATCGGGATATTAAAACGACCCTGAATATCTACGAGCACCTTACAGACAAGATGGCTGCCGACACGGCCGCCAAGCTGGAGTCCATGTACCGCACATCCTGATATAAAAAGAGAGCACCGCCCCCGGGGCGATGCTCTCTTTTCTTGCTCTCTTCTTGTCCACATTCTGAAAAAATGTGGACAAAGCGTGGACAAAACCGATTTTCGGGCCGAATTTTCACCGTGTCAGTGCTTCATCCGCCGACTTCAAAAAATCCAGCAACCGTTTGTATATCAGGCTTTTACAGCTTCCTCCACAGCAACAGCCACGGCGACGGTGGCGCCCACCATGGGGTTGTTGCCCATGGCCTTCT
>ERZ1026850.572-NODE-572-length-22408-cov-3.402586_pt1 | contig 22408 bp, 31 predicted proteins | sample MGYA00380155_ERZ1026850 | MGnify/ENA primary metagenome ERZ1026850 (study PRJEB33269, sample SAMEA4719791) | human gut metagenome | biome: human-associated habitat; feature: organic feature; material: feces | place: Cameroon | collected 2013-10 ... | reverse complement strand
CCATCGCCTATCACGCGGCCTGCGGTGTTCATCGCACGCACGCCCCACTTGCCGTATTTGTTCACGGCGGCTACGGTGAGGGCGCGCTGCATGCTCTGCTCGGCTGTGGTCATGGTAGGAGCGCCAGTCACGTTCTTCATCACCGTCTTGCCCGCTGTCTTCATCGCGCCCTTCAGCACCTCCTTCACGCCTCCCTTGGCTGCGTTAGCCGCTACTTGCTTCTCCACGGCAGTACCCAGTCCGTTGAGTGGGTTGAGGTAGATGCTGGCGGCAAAGCCCGCAGAGGCAGGCACACTCTGGCCTACGCGGTAGGACATCGGCACGTGCTCACTGAAGTTAGCGTCCAGCGTGCTTGATACCGCCATAGCGTCCAGCACTCTCTGCTCTGTAGCGGTCAGATGCTCCTCGGGTGTCTTACCAGCCTCCTCGGCCTTGCGTATGCGCTCCGACTTATCCACCAGCTCTGCCAGGTTATGGCTGTCGGCCCAGTCGTTGGCACCGAAGTCCCATGTGCGTATGTCTCGGGTAGCGTCCCACGCGCCACGCGCCACGTTGAAGGCAGTGTTGTTGGAGAAGCCCTCGCGCGTAGCCTGCTTGATGGTGTTCTCCGTGTCCTCCAGCGCCTGCTCTGCGGCCTTGGCCTTGCCATACTCGGGGTCTGTCCACCTACGTATGTAAGAGGTCACGTTGGGGAACTGGCTCTCCGCGAACTCCATAAAGCCCGACTTCTCGCCTCGTCTCTCCTCTATATCCTCCAGCGCGCTTGCCACTTCCTCCTTGGCTGCGGCAAGTTGCTCCTTACCGCCTCCCAGCTCGTACTCGGCCTTCACATCGCGCCCGCGATACTTCTTCTCTGCTGCGTCCCGCTGCTGCTGTAGGCGGTCTATGGCCTGCATGATATATCCTCTGCGTGTCTCGCTCGTCTGGTCGGTACCCTTAATGCGGTCATACTGCTCCTGCATGACGGCCAGCTGCTTGTCTATGCCCGCCAGTTCCTCCTGTCGCTTGCTGTCTATCTCCTCCTGCACGCGAGCCAGCTTACGCGCCTGCTCCTGCTGCTTGTCCAGAGCTGCCTGCTCACGCTCGGCAGAAGCCTGTGAGGTGTACTCGTTGCCGCTCTGTGTTATGTAGGTGCGCTCCTGCTTGCCTGTCTTGGCATTGAACGTAGGCGCGGTGGCCACTGTACGACCCGACTTGCCAAGCCCAAGCTCTACCTTCGGCACGTTAAGCCCGAAGTTGGCTTTCTGCCACTCCTGCGCGTTCTCTGCCTGGTGCAGCACATCGCGCCCGCGTGCTACCGCCAGAGCGTTGTTCTTAGCCGCTCTCGCGTAGTCATCCGCGTTGGGCTGTGCCGCTCCGCCCTGCTCTTCGGCAGGATCCTCCTGCTTGGCAGGCTTCACGGCATGCAAGCCAAGGTTGGCAGCAAACTCCTCGTAGGTATTGCTCTCTACCGCGTTGTCCTGCTTCAGCGCTGTAAAGAGTGCGAGCCTGTTCTTGTAGCCCTCCTCACCAGGTGCAAGCATCTTAGCTCGGAAGCTCTCTCTACCGCTTGTTACCGCGCCATCACGTTCCAGCGCATCGTATAGTATATCTAACTTATCCTGTGCCATGCTTATAATCCAAGTGCTCTTGTGTGTGACATATTATTGTTCGTCTTCTTCTCTGTCTTGGCCTTCTTCTTGGCCTCTTCCTTCTCTCTGAGCGCTCTGGTATGCTCGCCGCTCTTCTGCTTGGCGCTCTTACCTCGTTCAGTGGTCTTGCTGCTCTTGCCTCCGAAGGCATCTACAGACTTTGTGACGGTCTTGTTGCTCTCGTCTATCTCCTGACCCATCAGAATATCCGCGGCTTTATTACCTGTCACCTTAAGAGTTCTCAATCCATGTGTAGCTGGGTCGTGCAACTGTACAATCTCTTTTCCGCTGTCACTACTACCAACGTGGCTTGCGCGTTGGTTATTCAGCCCTATCTGCGAGTCCATAAGCTGAAGCTTCTTCTGAGCAAGCGCCACGAGGTTGTCTGCCTCCTGTTCCAGCTTCTTTCGGCTGGCATCGTCCTCCGCGGTAGCGGCCTGCATCCTCTTAATCTTGGCATCGGTAAGCATGTCTTGTATCTCCCAACGCTTATCCTCGGCGTTTACCTTACGCACCAAGTCCGCTCTCTTCAGTCCAAGCTCCTCGCCCTTCTGCTGGAGCGCACGGCCTTGCAACAGATTGTTAAGGTAAGCCTGCCTGCTCTTCTCCACCTGGGTGCGGAATGCCTGCACGTCCTTGTTAGCGTCTGGCAGGTCGGGCAGCTTCTGGCTTGGGGCTACACCACCTGTAAAGGCAAGGTTACTGAACGCGCTGAGCACGCTGCCCAGTGCACCCATGCTCTGAGCGGCAGCAGCCCCGCGCTCTCTGCGCTTCTGCTCCTCCTCGGTCATCGGTGCAGAGGTGTACTGCTTGACCAGTTCGGAGAAGTTGTCGTAGTCACTGACTGGCGGTATATCCAGAGAGAGCTTTTTTTCCTCCACAACGGGCGCTTCCACTTTCTGCTCCTTCGGTGTCCACGGGGTCTGCGGTGTATAGTCTGCCGTTTTTCTCTGCAAGGCAGCTGGCACCTCGTCCTTCACGACAGGAGCGTGGGCGGTCACAGCAGGGGCAGAAGTAGGGGTAGTAGTTACCGCGGGCTTAGGTGGATAAGTCGCACTCTTCTTCTCGTCATCGTCGAGAAAAGAATACATGTCTGATTCTGTTCTCTTCATATCTACTTCTTCTTCTTCTTAAACAGCCCCTCAAAGAGACCCTTACCATTATTAAGTTTATCCTGTATGTCTGCGCCCACTACACCCATGCCCGCCTGCATGCCCGCAGAAGCGGCTGTCTGGGCGTTCTGTGCGGCCTGTGCGTAGTACTGCATATTACGCGCTGCGTTGGCGCTTATATTTTGCTGGTTCTGCTTATCCACAGCGTCCTTGTAGGCTCCTGCTTGCGAGGCTATCTGTGCCGTAGCGTCAGCAAGCCCTGCATTAGCGGACTCCTGTGCGGCCATCACGCTCTCGTCTGTACCGCCCGACACGGCCTGCCTGGCACGGGCGCTGTTAATCTGCCTCTCTGCGGCCTCACGTGAGCTGTTGAGGAGACGCTGCACATCAGCACGCTGTGTGTAGTCGTCGTTCATGCGCTGGTTGTACCAGTCGTTCTGCTTCTTGTTTAGGTCGGCCATCTCCTTCCTGTACTTCTTCTCGGCCTTGTGAGCCTTGATTCCTCCATAGATGCTTGAACCTATCGAGGTGGCAGCGCCTAATATTGCTCCTATCATTGCAACGATTATTAAAAAGTTATGCCCGCAAAGATAATCTCCGCGGGCATTCTCTCTTGACAATTTATCATCTACCTGTATGTCTGTACCAAGCGCTTCAACGCGCCCATGAGCGCGTTCTGCTCGTTGGCCTTGCTCTGTATGGCCTGCCAGGCTCTCTCATCCACAGTGTCGGAACACAGCAGATGATAGACTTGCACGGGGTACTTCTGTCCCTGCCTGTGCAGTCTCGCGCAGGCCTGCTGGTACAACTCAAGGTTGAACCCCACACCGAACCACACGATGACGTGTCCTCCTGCCTGCATGTTAAGGCCGTAGGCGCATGAGGCGGGATGGGCAAGCAGCACCTCCACCTCTCCCTTGTTCCATGCGCGCAAGTCCTGCTCGTTCTCGTAGGCTCTCAGCTTGTAGTCCTTACCGAGCGCGTCCTTGATACGCGCAAGGTCGTGTTTGTACTGATAGAAGACGAGCACAGGAGACCCTGCGGCCTCTACTATTTCTCTGAGGGCTTCTATCTTCTCCTGATGTATCTCTTCCACCATGTGCTCGTCTGTATAGACAGCGCCGTTGGCATACTGAAGCAGCTTACCCATGAGGGCGGCGGCACTCGCGGCGGTGATAGCCTCCGTGTCGCTTATGCTCATCACCATCTCGCGCTCGAACTTGCGGTAGCGGCTCAGTATGCTGGCGGGCAGATGCACTCTTCTAACTATGTCTTGCCTCTCTGGCAGGGTCAGATAGTCTCTTGCCTGCATGGTGAGGCAGATGTCGGACAGCAGCGCGTCTATCTGTTCCTTGGATCCTTCCTTCAGCGTTGCTCTAAGCAGATAGCCTTGCGGGCTTGTGGTCACGTTGAAGTAGTTGCTCCTGTAGCGTGTCACGAACTTGCCAAGGCGCTGGCCTCCGTCTATGCAGAACACCTCTGCCCAGAGGTCAAGGTAGCCGTTAGGGGCAGGCGTGCCTGTAAGCCCTATGATATGGCTGAACTGGCTACGCACAAGCCGCATCGCCTTGAAGCGCTGGCTGGTGTTGCTCTTGAAGCTGGTCAGCTCGTCTATGATGAGCACGTCAAACGGCATGCTGGCGTTGTAGTACTTGACCAGCCACACCCAGGAGTCGCGGCCAAGCACGTAGAGGTCGGCATTCTGCTCCAGAGCCTTTATGCGCTGCTTCTCTGTGCCTATGACACGGCTCACGCGCATACCCGACAGATGCTCCCACTTCTCCACCTCGTCTGACCATGTGGATTCCGCCACCTTACGCGGGGCGATGACAAGCGCCTTGCTGACCTCCATGTCTGCGAGCATCCTGCCCAAAGCGGTGAGCGTTATAAGGCTCTTGCCCAAGCCCATCTCAAGCAGAAGCGCGCAGCGCGGCGTGTCTTCCACAAACCGAACCGCGCGCTTCTGGTAATCATGCAGGACTGCTCTCATTTCTCTGTCATCTTAGCGTTGAAGAGGATGCTGCGTGAGGCCTCCATCAACTCGTCACGCTTGCGGAAGTAGTCTCGCGCGTTAGCGCGTACCTCTTCCTTACTCGCGCCCGAGCGTATGCTGCCCGTGTAGCACAGATGAGCGTCTATCATGTCCATTGTCATCTTGGCAAGCTCCTCCCTACTCTTCAGATTGTTCTCCTGATACTCCATTTCTATTTGTGTTTTGTTTGCTTTTTCGTAACCTCAGACTTTCGCGAAGATGGGCAACCCGCTTTTCTTCTATTTCCTTGCTAAGCACTCTGCCCTTCTTGTAGCCGTGTGTCGGTACGTGTCCGTTCTTATAACAGCCAGGGTTGAGTCCCCTCCTCGTACAGCTGTAAGCTATCATCCTACACTCCTCTCTGTTCTTTGCCAGCCATTGCGGGTTCTTCTTTATACCCAGTTCCTTTGCCTTGCGTTCCAGCGTGCGCTTACACATCTGTAGCATGCCCGCCAGCTCCTCGCTGTGCATGATGGGGAACTTGGCTTTCAGTTCTCGCAACATGTTCTCTGTCCACAGCAGGCGCTTGGACTTTCCGTTATGCTCCCAGCATCGGCCTGTTGTGAAGTCGTAGAAGATGCCGTCTTCCCGCTTCCTATTCTTGCTCATCTTCTTCCTCCTCGTTAGACTTGCAACAATCTGGGCAGTACCAGTATTCTCCTTGTTTCTCCCAGCCCGACTCGCGTGCTACGAACTCAGCCGACTCCATATCTGTCCAGCCTGTTATGCTGTCATCTTCTGTGAGTCGTGTCCCGCAGCAATCGCAGAACACTGCAAACATCTTTTCTTCTTTAATCATGTTCTATAATTATATAAGGTGTGGTGTTACACAGACCGTCGCGACGGTCGGGAATGCCGTGCCCGACCTTCGATGTCACGGCATGAGCTATCTGCTTGCGTGGTCTCTTGGTCACGTTTCCCTGGCTGTCTCTCACCCAGCCGATATAGTATTGCTTCTTACTCATATATGTAGCATAACAGGTTGTCCTTTACAACTTGTGTCAGCGTGTTGCTCCAAGGCCATACACTTGGTTGGTAGTACTTGTCCTGAAACTTACAGCCGCCTCTGTCGCCATGAATGCGTCTGTAGGCTTTCGCTTCCTCTGTCCTACGCGGAACTATAACAGCACGTCTAACCATATTCTATCAGTATTTTTGGTTTATCCACATCGTGACCCTTTCCTCCTCCTAACTATGCACAAGGCTATACCGTGGGGCGAAACGACGATGCCGTTCTGCGAGGGACTGTAGAAGCCAAGGATGATTGGGCGAGGGTTGTTCATATCTTTTTCTCCATATTCTCCTTGAACATTTTATAGAAGCCACGCCAATACTCCACATCCATTTTCTCAGGGTTCTCCTTGAACTTTTCGTAGAGATGGACAATGGAAGGGCGATGACAAATCAGCTCCTTTTCGCTCCGCTCAATGCCCTTGTCCCATCCATCGTGGCGTTCCATGAATATCTGGAGCACGGTCTTGAGGAACATCGCCGCCTCGTGTGTCGGTGGCAGGTCGAACTGGAGAAATAGGGCATTGTCAGAGTCGTTTGCCTTTAGGAACTTGCCCACTGCATCGTCCTTGAGGAAATAGCGGTCGGACACTTCCTCTTCGAGCACGTCTTCCAGTCGGGTAAGCAGCTCAAAGGGTTCGGGAAACTGATAGTCAAAGGCCACGTCACGGCGCATGGAAAGAAGAAAAACTCTGTTACGATTCTGCGGTACACCGTAGTTCTTGGCGTTAAGGCGAGCCCAACGTGAAACGTAGCCGAGCGAGGAGAGCTTGTCGAGCCACTTCTGAAAGTCGGGCATGAATTTTTTGTTTACCAGTGCTGCCACATTCTCCCGCAAGAAATATTTAGGTTGCAGTATTTCTATAGCATCTATCACGTACCATAACAAGGCACTTCGGGTGCCGCTACCTTCTTCCAGACCCATCTGCTTACCGGCTTGTGAGATGTCCTGACAAGGAGAAGAGCAAGTCAAGAGGTCAGCCTCGCGTCCTTGGAGCGAGTCCTTCACCTTATGCCAGTCTATCTTTGTGATGTCTCCGAGTGCCTTGTCAGCATACTGCGGGAATACGATGTTGTGCATAAGGCATGCGTTCTTGTCTATCTCGCTCCACCCTGCGCAAGTCCATCGGAAATCGGGATGCCAATCCTTCAGCACATCAGCGGCCATCAGTTGTGAGTCATACCCGCTGAACGTAGTCAGTATCACCTTCTCGTCATCGCTGCGGTCGGGCATTGCAGGCAACTCCTCGTCTGGGAAGAGGCTCATCTGTCCGCTTGGTTCGCGGTGTTTAGGGTACCACAGTTGCTCGTAGATATAGGCAAGCACATCAACGACAATGCTGTTTCCTGCTTGTCGGTACTGCTGTGCTGCTGACACCGCCATCTCGTCCTTCTTGCCCTTTGGCTTGAAGCCTGCTATACGCTTCTCTGCCTGTGCGTTCGTGCTCTGCATCGTGCGTATCACATCATCGCGCACGCCCATCAGCCTGAAACACTCAAAGGGTGTAAGCTTGCGCATCGCGTAGGACTTAATGCTTCTGTCCCTGTAGTTCAGTTTTGTTATCATCACACTATTCAAATTCGTTAATTAGAAAGCAATTATTCTGCCACGAACATGCCGAGATGGTCGGGCAGAGGTCTGAGCTTAATAACCCGCCCGTGTTCTTGCCGCGTGCATATTGATAAAAGTAACGGTATGTCATATCACTTACCCGTTAGAATCTTCTTTACCCGCTTCCACAAAGACGGCTTGCTGTCTCTCTTAATCTGCTCTACGTACTTTACCACTCTTTCATATTCTCTCCCGCTCACCTCGCCGTCCTTGTAGGCTCTAGCGATTAGTTCATTACCCGTGCCGTAGAAGCATCCAACGCACCACATGTCATTGCTGCGTGTCCAGGTAAAGTACCTGCCCGATGACCACCAGTTCTTGAAAACAATATAGTCGTAGTCGGATTCTATCACCGCGTCACCGCAAATTTCGGCATTAACACTTATGCTTAAAAGCCGATAACCTTTTTGTCTGACAACAGTGAATCCGCTAATTTTTGTGTAACCACCCATCCATACACAGCCACTAACAATAACAGAATCACAAATACAAGCCCTTTCGCAAATGACTGCGTAGTTGCTTGCACAAGCATTGCCATAGACAGACGCACGGTTTTTAACAACAGCATCCGCATAAACCTTCGCATCACCACCTACCCATGCTTCATCACATAGGTTGTTGTAGTTTTCGACAAATCCACCCAGAGTGCCTTTCGTTATATTCAGAAAATCCTCTGTACATCTAATGCGATGCAGTGTATGACCGTCAAACTCAATGGTCTCATCGGTCAACTCATAATGTCTATTTTCTTTCATTTTGTTTTTATTATAAGCGCGAATTGTGTTAGGTATTCTGGCAATTCCAAACAGGCTTGTTATCTCGTTCTCCATCAGCCAAGCTCCTTAATACTTTCTACATACTTCACGAGCAGCTCTCGGTTCTTGCCGTGTAGCTCTCCCTTCTCGTAGCCCTTCTTGATGAACTCCTCTGCGGGGCAGGGGCTGTTTATGCCAAGACCGTCGCAATGCCACATGTCGTTGCTGCGTGTCCAAACAATCTCGTACCCCTCATGGAGTCAATCGGTGAACACCACATAGTCCCTGCTACTTCTCACCTTCGCATCCCCGCATATACGGAAGGTTCCCTTTATAGGGATAAACACCTTTTTAGGCCCTGGAAGCCCCTCACATCTGACCTCTGCTTCGTCTGTGACGTAAAGAGCGCCCATAGAATATGTCATACCACCTACAACGGCATACCCGTCCACCATTGTATTGCCCATCCACCTCCTCGATAGCGTAGTTGAAAGGGTCTTCCATGCTGTCGTCATCCATATCCTCGACTACTCCTGTAATGTAGTGCGAGAGAGTCAGCAGCGCCTCCTTGAGCGTGTTGTGAACGGCGGGCATCACATGCTGCTCGCTGCCATCTTTCATCTTGCTAATGTACTTACTCATTTTTTGTTCTTGTTTTGTTGTTGGTATTCTCTTTCTTCCCTGTCTCCGGTAACTCGCTCGCATCATGCAGGAAGTAGCACAGCTTTTCCACCATATTCTTCCTGTTTTTAGGCGAGACGGCCTCAAAACTGGTCACTATGCCAAGCGTCAGCCCAGCCAAGAGCTCGTCAGTGCGCATGCCGTCCTTCTGTCCTGCCTTTTCAATAGCCCGCATTACACCCTCAGTCAGCCTCCTCACTTTTACGATATTGTTTTTAGGATTCTCAGCCTGAAGCTTCAACCAAAATTCAACATAACTACTCATCTCAATTCTGTTTAGTTGTTAATTTTCTCTTTCTTTCTCACTCTTGATAATCTCAAGCCGCATCTCAAGGATTCTGACGTATGCACGCAGCATATCGTGCTGTAGTCTCCACAAGTTCTCCTCATTCGGCTTTGGAACTGGCTCATCGAAAAGCATCCACGACTGGATACGGCGATGGACTTCTGTAATCTCTACGCGCAGTCTGTCTTCCGAGCTATTGAATTGTGTGTAGCAGCGGTTGAACGTGTCTTCATCCACCCAGTACTCAAGAACTCTCCCGTTTGGGATAGGCTGTGTTATCTTGTAGCCCGCTCTGAGTACATGCCCGTCTTCTGACTTGGGATGTATGCCTGCCGCAATAGCCTCGTACTCCGTCATGGGGTGCGCCCATACCTCTCTTGGGCCGATATACTTATTCATATTTTCTCCTTTATACCGAATGGTGAGTCATCAGTGAATAACAGCCAGCGTAATGTACATTCATAGGTGGCTGCTTCATTTGAAGGTGTGGTATCTGACCAGAACACGCCTTTTTCTTTAATGTAAGCGACATGCTTGTACTCATTTGAGTTCTTTATTCTCACCCATCCGAAAGGCTGGTGCTTCAGCATCTCGTCCCAGCACTCCTTTGCGCTCTTGAAGGGGCGGTACTTCGATTCTGGCTTGATGCGTAAATGCTCAGGCTTGTCTATAAAGTCAAGTCTCATATAGGCAGGGACATCATACCATTCCTTGCTATCATATCGGTAGCGTTGTATGACCTTGCCTTCGCTGTATGCCTGTATAACAGGCAGCAGTTTCTTAGCTTCTTCTCTTGTCATATTGCTCAGTTTCTTAAATCGTTATCACCTGTAACCTCATCGTCTATCACAATGTTTATCATCCCTCCCGTGAAGTCAACGTCTGTGACCTCGAAGACTTCCATGCTGCCACGGACGCACACCTTCGCGTTGCCTTGTCGTATCTCTAAGTCCAGGAGGATGTCCTGTAGTTCTCTCGCAGTCATACCTCTACAAATATCACATCAGTGTGGTCTTTTCTGTTTAGAGCGGTGCACCTCAATGGCAATTCGAGGCACACGTCATTATCATCAATGTAGAAGGCACAGCCGATGCAGCCCTTGTAGCGTGTCGTCTTCTTGCATAGGTAGGTCTCGCCATTGTACTCGAAAGTGCCGCCAATGGCAATGTTCTCTAGTTCGACTTTCTTTTTCTCCATATTGTCTCTCGTTACGGTGTTTGTCACTCCACCCAGTTCGCGTCTCAGTACTTCTTTCCGTTAAGCCGTGGCCGCTGCTCGTTGTATGCCATCTTCTCGTTAATGTGCCACTCGATGTCTATGCCTATGTGCTCGGCATAGGCAAGCAGCATGTTGAGAGCCTTTTGGCAGGCGTATATCTCTCCGTGCGGGGCCATCAGAGCCTATCATGTCCATGAGGCGTATGCAGGCATCGGCCAGCTCGCCCTCCACGGTGTCCTTAATGCACTCATTGAATGCCGTCTTGCGTCTCTTGATACGGTCTTCGTGGGCTATTATATATTCATTCACGAAGGCACGCCATACCTTATATCCCTCCGTATCGGCGTGTCTGCCATACCTGTCCGCGTCTATCGCCTCACTGAGTTCGGTGATGACGAGCATGGCCAGATGCTCGTAGTTTGGGATGTCATCCCAGAAGCCGTGTTCCACCGCTGTCTTGTGTGCGAGGTTTATCGCCTCGTCCCAGTTAAATTCATTGTTGCCCATATCGTCTTGTGTGTTGTTACTCCATCCAATTCGCATCTCTGTACTTCGAGCGTGTGCGCGCTGTGCTGAAGCCTTGCCTCACGTATGCCTTGCACCCCTCGCTCTGACTGCTCATCGTGCAAGGTCTGTCGAAGTACTCTCTGTTAAGCGCCTCGTTGGTATATTCATCATCGTGGCAGCTATATGATTGGTTGTCCCGTTTCATTTTCATATCCCTGCAAAAGTTAATTGTGCTCGCTCTGACTTTATACGCTTGCATGCCATTTCATAATACTCCTTGTCCGTCTCAAATCCGATGAAGTTACGCTTCTCGCGGATAGCGGCAATAGCTGTTGTACCGCTTCCGATGCAGTTGTCTAATACGGTATCGCCCTCGTTAGAGTAGGTGCGGATGAGATACTGAATAAGAGCCACAGGCTTTTGGGTTGGATGCATGTTCTGTTCCTTCTCCTTCTCGAAGTAGATAACTGACACTGGATATTTGTCAGTAGTCGTTCTCTTAGAATAGGTCTCTATGTTGTAGCGGCCATAGCAGGCGTTGCCTTTCGCCTTCCCGCACTGATTCCCTCTTGATTTAGAGGGAAGTCCCTGGCGCATTTGAGGGTTAAACGTAGGCAGGGTGCGATAGAACACCGCAATATCCTCGTGGTTTCGCATAGGCATACGCCTCGCATTGAGAAAGCCCGTAGGCCTGTCCTTCTGCCAAATCAGATTGTAACGCCAGTTCTTTGGCTCGGCCATCATCAACTGTGCCGTGAACATTCCTTGACAGAAGAGTATGATTGGGGCGTTAGGTTTGGTCATACGCCAATATTCCTTGAATAAGGGTTCTATCGGAATGATGTTATCCCATTGTGCTTTTTCGTTGCCTTTGTTCAGCACTTCATACGGTAAATCGCACACAATGCAATCCACGCTTCCGTCAGGAATCCTTTTCATCCCCTCCAGGCAGTCCTCATTATATATTTTGTTCAGTTCTATCATTTCTCCCCTCCTTCCCTTCTCTAAGAATACGCATCGCGGCGCGTCTCTCCTTCTGGAGCCGTATAATCTCTTCTTCCTTGTCTGATAGGTAGGCAGTCCAACGCGCGTTGGTATCCTGCTCTCCCTTCGTGTAGCCGTAGTTGGCTCCTGCGACACCCGCAATAAGCGCCACAGCGATAAATGCAATACAAATTCCCATCGTCATTTCTTCATTTTTAGTAACCTTATTCTGTAACCAACTCCCAGTCCTCAGCAAATACATCGCTGGACGATGGAACCCATGAATCCGCGCGCCCGTCTTGGTTAATGATGAGCATCTGATTGGTGTATTTCAGGCAGGATTTCTTACGCTTCATCAAAATGTCCTTCGCAATCTGAGGCAGCGACTGCATATTAGGAATGGTCTCTCTTGTGATATGCGCGGGAACTTGCTTAATAACAAACATACCCTTGCCATTCCAGCCTGCTCTACGGATAGCACCACCCGCTTTAAGAAACTTGATAGCCGTGCCGAAGTCATAGTTGTCGGGAGATTCCTTCCCATCAGACATCCGTTCGAGTCTATCACTCAACAAATAGGAATACTCTCTCTCTGTTCCGACCTGTGCTGAAAGAAGTACTTTCGTGGGGTATATGAAAGCATAACACTCGTTTTCCAGAAACTCCATTCCCTTCGCAAAGCGCGTATTCAATTCTTCAAGCTCAATCTTAACACGGTCAGTAGGAGTCTCAGCAACTCTATAAGCCTTCTCAAAGACGGACTTAGGTGACCAAGAGTTGTAGATGCTACCGTCAGGGTTGGTGTACTGCACATGATAGCCTTCACGCCACTCGTGGTTGTCCTCGTTCTTGCGGGCGTAACCTTTCTCTACTGCGGCCAATTCGTTCATCGGCACGGCCTTTACCGTTTTTGTTCCTACATACTTTTTCATAACTTCTCTTATATTTTAGTTAAGCATATCTCCGTTAAAATTCTCTCTATCTCGTCCCTTGAACTCACCACATACACGACCTGCCCAAGCTCTCTCAACTGCTGGATCCTCGCCTGCTGTACCGCCCTCGGCTTCTTGCCTCTGGACTTCAGCTCGCACCATGCTGCCCTGCCGCCTGGCAGGAGAAGAAGTCTGTCGGGAAAGCCTGTGTATGTCGGGTTGCTGTACTTGAGGGCGATACCGCCGAGCATCTTCACCCGTTTCACAAGGTATGCTTCCAGCGCTTTCTCGCTCATCAGAGCGTGGCCTGCTATCTCGTCTATCCTCCTCATAAGTCATCATCCGTTAGTATCTCGTCCTGACTGCTGCGCACCCACATGCGCTGTAGCCCGTAGCCTGTTATCCTCTTAGTCTTTCCTTTCTCCCAGCCTGGAATCCACTCGAAGAGCGCGTTTATCTCTCTGGACTTATAGCGCAGCTTCTCGTCCAACGACTCACCGAACAGCTCATATAATATCTCCACCGTGCAGACCTCCGTGCGGGTAAGAACACCCTCAGCCTCCAGCGGGTCTGTCTGCTTGAAGTAGGCTCTGCGTCTCTCCAGGCTTCTTGTTTCCCAGTCTGCGGGAAGCAGCGTGTCGAGGTAGCGCTGTATGAGTCCTATGCGCTCGTCCTTGGCAAGGTCGTTAAACTCCTTCTGCATCTGACGTGTCTGCATCTCCAAGTCTCTGGGCAGGAACAGCGGCTCTCCTTGCTCGTATCGCGTCTTGGCTTCTGCCCATACTTGGTCTCTGTACTCGCTGTTAAGTTCTGTCCATATCGTCTTGGTCGGCTCCTCTACGCCAGCCTCTACCACCCAGAAGCGTCTATTACCATCCGTACCCTTGAGGAAGTTCGTCTCGTTGGTTGTGCCGAAGAACACGCACTGCCTCGGGTACTCCTCTTCTCTGCGTCCGTAGGCGGGTCTGTACTTGTCAACGCTGCGTGAGAGGTACTGCTTCACGGCCTCCACCTCGCTGCGCTTGATGCCTGCCAGCTCGCCCAACTCTATGAGCCATGCCTTACGCAGGCTTGCCATGCCCTCCTTGCCTTCCACCGTCACCACGCTGTCGCTGAACCACTCGCCGCCCATCCTTGCAAGCAAGGTACTCTTGCCTATACCCTCGGGGCCTGTGATGACCAGCGCGTAGTCGTACTTACAGCCTGGTCTTGTGGCGCGTGCCACTGCGGCAGTGAACTGCTTGCGTGTCTGCGCTCTGGTCAGTTCCGTGTCTCTTGCGCCGAGGAAGTCTATCAGCAGGGTGTCAAGACGCTCTGTGCCGTCCCAATGAAGGCCACTCAGATACTCTCTCACGGGATGCTTCCTCCTGCTGTTGAAGACAGCTGTCAGCGCGTCTGTTATACGGTCTTTGCCTGTGATGCCATACCGCTCCTCCATGAAGCAGCGCAGACAGCAGTCGTCCGAGTTCGTCCAGATGCCGAGTGGCCGTCCTACCGTCCAAGGCATCTTGCCCTCGTAGCAGTCCATGCCGCTAAAGTCGTTCCTCCAAAGCTTGGCCTTGAAGCGCTTGTCATTCTCCAGCACAAGGCGTATGTTCTTGATGGTGCTTGCCACAAGCCCTGCCCGTGTGTAGTCCATCTGCTTCAGCCATCCTGCATCCTCCTCAGTACCCGCCTCTACATTCCTGAAGTCTCCTTCAGCAGAGGCGTTGCGTTCCTCCATCAGCGCGAGGCGCACTTGAGCGTCCGAGGCGGCAAACTCGCTCATCTTCTTGTAGGAGGGCAGCGAGGTGATGGCTGTACCCTCTTGGGCGTGCTCGTCATCCTTGCCGAACTTATGCAGCCTCACAAGGTCAAAGGCATTGACCAGATGCTGTGAGCAAGGGTCGGTGGCGTTATGGCTGTAGGCGAACAAGCCGCCCTCATATACCACCAGTCCAGCTGCTACGCTTCCCTGTGTATAGGTGTATCGCTCTGTGTCTCCGCACTGCTCATATACGTCTGGCAGGAATGTCGCTATGGCCTCATGTATGTTGTAGCAACGGCAGAACGCGCCCACTATGCCCTTCTTCTCTGTCGGGTCTCCCTGCTTCTTGGAGGAGGTGTGTATGCAGGCGGCTACGCGGCTGCTGTAAGGCCACTCGCTCACATCGCGCCAGTTGTGGTAGGTGGCAAGCACCTCGTCAGGATCCAGGGCTTCACCCTCTGTATGCTTGAAGTAGTACTCTACATCCCGCGGGCTGCTCGGCCAGTACATCAGACGCTCGGCCTCGTAGGTTGTATCATCGAAGAGGTCTATGCCTATCTGTGCGGCCAGTGCTCTGCCCACTGCCTCGTACTCCTCGCTTGTCACGCTGCGGCTCAGCAGTACCACAAGCCTCATGCGGGGCGCTTCGGGTGTGTAGGTGTGCGTTCCATACACAAACGCCTCATTGCCGTAGAGCAGACAGTACTGCTCCCATGTATCGGCCTTCGCGTAGTCTATGTCAAGCGTTAGCACATCGCGGAACTTCACGCTGCCTTTCCTGCGTTGCCCTTCTATGAGGTAGCCACCCACGAAGCCTCCCACGTCCTTGCGCTGGCTCTGGTCTGGCTTGCTCATCGCCTTGTACTCCGCAAGGCTCTCGCCTGTCTGGGCTGTCTGTGAGCAACGCTCCACCAGCTTCTTCCAGTGTGTCTGTTTATTGCTCCAGCGCGTTGCGGTTCGCTTTGGCGCTGTTGCTATGTATATTTGTCGGTCTGCCATTATGTCGTGTATGAATCTTAGTCCTTCATATAGTAGGGTGTCGTATAGCCTGCGCCTTTAAGCGGCAGTCCAGGACACCAGTCTATCGGTTCTGCGAACAGAGCCTCTATCTCTGCAAGCGCGTTGGGGCGCTGTGAGTCAACTATTATTTCATCGTGTACGTGGAACACTATCTTATGCCCCTGCTTCTCTGCCTTGAGCATCACGTGGCAGAGGATGTCACGCGCGATTGCCTGCACGATGTTCTCCACAAGCTTGCCTCCCCAAGTGTCTGCGGTCTCCCACTTCTTCGTTGTCTGGTTCTGACGCTCGTAGGTGATACGCATGCCCTTGAAGGTCTCTGTAGCATCCACTCTCGGGTAGGCAATGCGCCTGCCGCTGGGCAGGGTGACGAACAGCATGCCGTACCGCTTCTGCATACGTATGCCTCTGTTGATGGCTATCACGCGTCCCGTCTGTATGGCCGCAATGGCTGCACGCTCCACCACGCCCCACAGGTTTACGGTGTTCGGGTTGGCGCGTCTCCACTGGCGCACGTAGGTTTCCTTCTCCTTGTCGGTGAAGTTCAGTCCGTAGTTCCTTGCCATACTGTCGAAGGCAGCGGGGCCACCGCCATAACCGCAGGCAAGCACGGCCACCTTGCCTGGCTGTCTGAGGTCTCCATGGGGGCCATGCTTGGTAACCTCCACGCCGAACATCCTGCTGGCTGTCACGCAGTAGATGTCACCACCATTGGCAAAGGTGTCAAGCACCCACTGCTCACCGCTCACCCAGGCAGTTACTCTCGCCTCGATGGCTGAGAAGTCACACACGTGCAGCACTCCTCCCTCTGAGGGGATGAAGGCTGTCCTTATGAGCTGCGACAGGGTATCGGGTATGCTGTCGTAGCAGAGAGACATCATCTCGTAGTCACCGCCACGCAGTATCTCACGCGCAAGCCCAAGGTCACTGAGGTGGTTCTGCGGAAGGTTCTGCATCTGCACACCGCGTCCGCTGAAACGCCCTGTAAAGGTGCCGTAGTACTGCGTGAGGCCGTGGGCGCGACCGTCCTTGCACCGCCACTGAAGCATGGTCTCGTACTTCTTCACACTTGTCTTGCCAAGGTCAAGCCGTATCTCCAGCATCCTGCGTACACGCTCAGGCAGATAGGGGTTCTTAAGCAGCTCCTTCACAACAGACTTGTCAATGGCTTCTGTCTTCACTCCCCAAGTGGCAAGCCAAGACCGCAACTGGGCGATGCTGCTTGGGTTCTCAAGACCTGTTATCTTCTTGGCCTCCTCGCTAAGCTCCACTGAGCAACGCTCCCAGAAGCGCAGGGCGTTACGCGCCAGAGTGGCATCCACTGCAACGCCGCGTTGGTTGATACGGAAGTCAAGCAGCTGCACCTCACGCTCCCAACGTGGTTGCCAAGCCTTATCCACAAGCCTGCGGCCTATCTCCACCTCGCTATCCACGTCACGGCGGCAGTACTGCTTGAAGAGTTCCCAGCGCTCCTTGTGTTGCTCGCGTGTTCTCCTTGCGCCCTTATAGGGCTTGCAGAAGAACGTGATGAGCGCCTTGCCCTCCCGCATCTTCTGCTTGTCCTCTGCCAGTCCAAGGACTTCTCCCAGCTGGCCAAGGGCAAGGGGCAAACCAAGGTATGCGCCCATTATCATTGTGTCGTACCACTGCGTCTCGTCCATCTTCTGACCGAAGTGCTTGCTGAGGCACACTATCTCGAACGACATGTTATGTGCCAACTTCTTTACTGAGGGGTCAAGCAGCGCGTGCCTGACCTCGACAGGCAGCTCCTCGCCTGCCTCGAAGTCAACTATCTCAGCGGGAGTGCCGTCTATGCTGTAGCTGAAGAGCAACACCTTGAAGTTGTCACTCTCCACGTACTTGTACAGACCGCAGGCACTCAAGTCCACGTCTGAGTATGTCTCTATGTCTATCAGTAATGAAGTCATGTGAGGCTTAGTGGAATCGAACCACAGAAGCAGGCCCTACCGCCGCACTCGCAACCACAAAGGAGTGCTCCAATCCTGCTTTTGACTGACCAGTCAGCCCCGTGCGGCCAGCTCTGTATCCTCACGGACAGCGGGCTTGGCCTAATTGTCATTGTCTATTAGAAAGAAATTTCCAATGTGCGAGACAGGCTTGCCCTCACGGGGTTGCCTACCTAAGTAAAAATACTTTATGAATCTAAAACAATCCTATCAGTCTTGCTCCCGCGGGGTGAGTCGAACACCCAGAAATCAAGATAAGACCATCCGTGGCGCGGGAGGGAGTTACTGGGACTACTCCTTATAAATCATCATCGTAGGCGGGTATGTTCACCCCTGCGAAGTCTGCGGCTGCATCCGTCTTGGCATTACCCAGAGGCTCACCGTCTCTTGACTTCATCAGATTGTTCAGATACACGCTGATGCCCATCTTACCGTTGTTGAGGTAGCCTCTGAAGGCGATGCTCGCGTAGCCGTAACAACCGCTATACATCTCGTCTGGGTTGAGGATGGGCTGCTTGTTGCGGTCTATGATGCCAGGCTGGCTCTTGCCCTTGGAGTTGAGGAACCAGTGGTTCTGGTAGGCTTCTCCTCTGCGTCGGCAGCGTCAGATGTGTATAAGAGACAGTCCTCTGTCTGTGCCGTCATTCTTAGGCTCGTCACCGTCATGCAGGGGGGTCACGTTCTTCAGAGGAGGACGCTTGCCGCCCCATATCTCGGTGACTGCTGACTCGTATGCCTGCTTGATAGCCTTGTCTATAAGTGCGTTCAGCTGCGCGTTGTCCTTCGGGATGAGCAATGTTGCCGTGTAGTTCTTGTTTACTCCTTCCTCTGCCGCCCAAGGCTCAAACACATGGAGGTAACTGAAGCGTACCTCACCGATAACTAAAGAAATTGCTTTTGTTGCCATCTTGTTTACTCGTTTAATCGTTAATAATCTTGTTTACTCGTCTATATTCACGTTTTCAAAATCCTTCTGCGCACTGCTGTAGTTCTTGGGAGGTCTTTTGTCGGACAAGGGTACCAGAGCGGGCTTGCCTTCGGGCTTGATGACACATCCGTCAGATAGCTCTGCAAACTTCTTCTTGCCGACAAGCTTCTCCAACTCTCCAAGCGCTCTCAGCTCCTTGGGCTTGTAGATGTCGGTAGCACCTGCCTCTTCCAGTCTTGCGCCTAACAGGCCGCTATCAGACACTACCCTTATGCTTCTGCCCTCTACTATCTTCCAGCCCTCAAACTCCTCACCATCAATGGCTCTTGCCAATGCGCTCTCCTCTACAGCCGTGCACCACTTCTTGATGGTGGGTATCACTTCCAGGATAGCGGGCATCTGCTCGGCAGTTATCAAGCCCTTGTCCTTGTGCTTGGAGTGTACTGACAGGGCTTGCTCGGCCAACTTGGCACACTGCGCCTGCACCTTGCAGAACCTGCACCATTCGCCTGGCTTCTGCTCGCCCTCGCCCTTGTTGGCCTTGCGGGCGGCGGGCGTAAGCTTCTCCTCCTGCCACTTGGCCAGTTCCTCCACAGACAACTCGTATTCGCTTATGTTCTGCTTGCGGGGCTGTATGATGGTCATGCGCACACACCTTATGTCGTACTCCCAGGCGTAGGCATCCAACGCGCCAAGCGCGTATATCATCATCTGTGTGTTTTCGGTAGCGCTCACCTCCACACCCTTGCCATACTTGAAGTCTATCACCTCCATCATCCCATCAGCGATGATGATGGCATCAGCCGTGCCGAAGGAATCGGGGATATACTTGGTGAAGTCAAGCCGCTTCTCCACGAACAACTGGGCATCAGCGGTACTCTTCAGCGCGTCTCTGTATTTCTCCCACACCACACTCACGTAAAGGTCGGTGGCTTCCTTCATCTCATCGGTAGAATACTTCTCGCGGCCTTGCTCGAACTCATCCCTCGCGGCTTTCAGAGCCTTCTCGTACTTACCGCCTGTCTCCACGTTGAGATAGTGCAGAAGCTTGAACTCGCACAAGGCATGCGCGCAGGATCCTTCTTCGGCATATACGCTCCCCTTGTCTGGCACACCCTCCTCCAGCCTGGCAGAGGGTGTGCAGTTTATCCATCTATGGCTGCTGCTCGGTGAAAGCAGCGCGTGTCCTGTTGCTGACATAACTTAGAATGGTATTGGGCCTTCGAAATCCGTATGGTCGGAGTTCCATGTGAGGTTCATCATCTCGTCGTGGACGAACTCATACAACTTATCTCCAGGCAAAGTGCTTGGCTTGGTAGTGCCGTACAGATGGTTGCAGCGTGCGCTGATGACACGTGACAGCTGCAATGCTTGGGGAGTCTCCATCTGCACCCCAAGCTGCGCTCTCAGCTCCACAAGCTTCTGACGGAACTCAGCGGCGGTCATGGTAGGCGCAGTGGGCTGTGGTGCAGGCTGTGGTATAGGCTCGGGCTGTGGTATAGGCTTGCTCTCCTCTCCTTCAGCAAAGGGCAGGTCGGACTGCTCCTGCTCGGTCTGCGGGGCTTCACCTTCTCCCTCGCTAACAGCGGGGGACTCGGCAGACAGGGCTGGCTCGGCCTCCTTCTTCTCAGTCTTAGCGCTCTTACGTGGCTTGCGTGCCTTGGGCTGAACCACTAAGGGCTTCTCTTCTACGGGTGCAACAGCTTCCGCGCTCACCTCTTCAAGAGCATCGCCCTCAGCCGCTGGCTCGCTCGTCACTTCTTCACTGCTAAGATGGTTCAACAGACAGCGCGACATGGTTGTCATCGCGCCTTCAAGCAGACGGCAGTCCAATAATTCCTGCCCAGTACTGAATTCGAGTGTAATCTTCATTTTAAGTAAGTATTATGGATTATAAGCAAAACTTGCGGTAGCGTATAAGAGCGGCGCCAAGGAACAGCATGTGTCCTTTCGGGCTGGTAAGGAAATCTACTATACCGCTCCTGGCATCCTTACGCAGCGTGTTGGCACTTATGCCCAACAACTCAGCGGCTTCTCCTATCCTGTAGGACATATCCGCGTCTATCTCGTGGTATTCTCTCCGTCTCATAAGCCCTCCTTCTGTATATAGTAGTCGGCTACTTCTGAGCGTGTAGCCATTCGGCCTATGCTGTCACTCACATGCTGCTTGATAGCGAAATAGGTATTCTCGTCCATACCGCGCAACACGTATTCCCTGCGGTCGCACCGCTGCTCAAGCGTTCCGACCACTCCAAGGAGGAATACCAGCACCACGACTCCCAGTGTCGTAGTGATAAAGTTCTCTGTTCTCTTAGTCATATCTTGATTCTTTTAAGTGGATTAGTCTTCGTAAATCTTCACCCGCACCTTCAGCCCGAGCTTCTTGAACTCTTCGCTGATGCAGTTGGCAAGCTCGGGCTTTCTCGTCTTCACCCGCAGGAAATCCTTGCTGTAGTAAAAGGCCATGTGCATCTCCATCAGCACGGCAGTGGCCTTAACGAGGTTGTCCCTTCTACCCCGCCCATAAACCAGCTTCACCGACTGCTTCATTCGTCCTCCTTCTTGTCTGGGTTCTCAATGCCAAGCATCTCAAAAGCCTTCTCGCGGATGGCAAGGAAGTTGCCAAGATAGGGGCTGAACTCGCTGAACTCCCCAGCAAGCGCTCTCGATACCGTCATTCGGCCGTAGGGCTTGCCAATCTCGCGTGCCAGGGCAGTGATGAAGCCGTAGGGCTTCACAGGAAGTGCCTGGTAACGCTTTCTCTTAGTCATCTCTTCTGTCATATCACATCTTATTTATTCGGGCTTCTTCTCAGACTCGCTCTGAGCCAAACCCTCATCCGTCATCTTCTCCAATCCGTTCACAGCGCAAGCGCCACGCACATACTGCGCCACAAGCGAGGCCGACAGGTACGTAGGATAAACCGTGCCTGCCTCCAGCAGCTGCATAAGATTGGCAAGGCTACCCACGCCACTCTTGCTCATGCCGTTATCAAAATCGCTCAGTCTGTTTGGCACCAGTGAACCGTCCTCCAAGAACCAGAAGTTCTCGTCAGCGTAGGCGACAATCTTCTGTTCCAATGGGCTATTGCTATCCTTTGTCTCCATCGTTATCTGTCTTTAATGGTCGGCCACGCAAGCGTGGATAATATCTCGTTCCAAATAAATATATCTGTGGCTTTGCGCAGCCGACCGAATTTCTTATCTTTGTACCCGTTCCAAATAAATATATCTTATGGATTCACTTAAAATTCTCTTTATGCACGGCATCCCGACCTTTGAGGGCTCCAGCCGTATGCAATTCATCAAGTACGCCGTTGAGGCTGCTCAGAACAACCTTAGTTTTGACCGCGCCTATTTCCTTGAGAAGGGCGTTCCCGAGAAGGACGTTGATGCTTTCGAGAGCCAGTTCTATCTCATTATGGAAACCTACCGATATGTAAAAAGGATGAGGCGTGTCGAATAGAGGTGTCCTTTAGCACCAGCTTTACCCACTGGCCTGCCTCCCTTGCTTCCTTCTCGCTTCTGAAAAGCAGACCGAGCTTGCGGAGGCGGGTCAGATAGTCTGTACCGAACATATCAGGCCAGACATTCATCTCATGCGCCCGTATTGGCTCCAGCGTCCTGCTCAGACACCACAGGTTACGGGTCAGTTTCCCGCTCTCTTTAGGGGAGTCCCAAAACGTTCTTATAGTTCCTTTCTCGTCCATATCGTATCTTTTACTATCTTCTGTATCTCAAAAAGTTGGCTACGCAGGAACACTCGTAATAAAAAAAATCTACCAACATTTTATTAAAATGAAAACTTCACCTGCGCAACCAAACTTTTTTAGTAGCCCCACGAGCGATTATGCTCCTCGTGCTCTCGTCCGTGTAGCCTGTTCTCCCTCATATCTTTTTCCTATCTTTTATTAACTTTTATCTGTTTTTATCATGTTTTACCATCTTTTTCCTTAACTTTGCGGTTGAGGCGGCAGATGTCTGAA
>ERZ1026850.565-NODE-565-length-22562-cov-5.238637_pt1 | contig 22562 bp, 15 predicted proteins | sample MGYA00380155_ERZ1026850 | MGnify/ENA primary metagenome ERZ1026850 (study PRJEB33269, sample SAMEA4719791) | human gut metagenome | biome: human-associated habitat; feature: organic feature; material: feces | place: Cameroon | collected 2013-10 ... | reverse complement strand
TCCAGGGTGGTTATCTTCGATGAACCCACCAGAGGAATTGACGTAGCAGCCAAGGTTGAAATTTACAACCTTATGAATGAATTGAAGAAGCAGGGCATTGCGGTTATGTTCGTATCTTCGGAAATGCCGGAGGTTATGGGAATTGCCGACCGGATTATTGTTATGTGTGATGGAAAGATTACCGGAGAACTGGATGCCAGAAATACTTCGCAGAATGAGATTTTGACACTGGCAACCAGATTCGAGAAGAAAATAGCCGGTGGAGAATAACAGGAGGGAAACAAAAAAATGAATCAGAAAAAGCAAAGTCCTATCAAAAAGCTTCTGGCAATAAAAGGAATGGGAGGAGCACTCACAGCTTTTGTGGGTCTGGTAGTTATCTATGTTGCCTTTGGTATCATTAATCCTACCGTATTCTCCGGACAGAATGTGACAAACCTGTTAAGGTCCATGTCCAAATACCTGTTAATCGGTATCGGACAAAGCTATGTCCTGATTACAGGAAATATTGATTTGTCCATGGGTTCCGTGGTGGCAATGAGTGCCATGATTAGTGCAACCCTGATGGCTGCCGGTGTAAATCCCTGGCTGGCCATCTTAATTGCCCTGTTATGTTGTATGCTGATTGGTGTTATCAATGGTATTTTGGTTGGTAAATTCCAGCTGCCACCTTTCATTGCAACACTGGGTACCATGTTTGTGGCAAGAGGTGTGGCATATATGGTCAACGGCAACCGGAATACAGATGCCATTGCTTCCGGTATCCCGAAGGAACAGGCAGAAACCTTCCAGAATATTTTTTACTATGGTAAAACCTTGGGAATTTACAATACATTCTGGATTGCCATTATTCTGTTTGTCATCTTCTTCTTTATTTTATCCAAGACAAGAACCGGACGTCATATTTATGCAATCGGTTCTAACGTAGATGCAGCAAAGCTTTCCGGTGTAAGTGTTTTTGCCACCACCACCAAGACCTATCTGGTCAGCTCTTTCTGCTCCTTTATCGTAGGTTTAATCCTCTGCGGTCAGGCAGGAATGGGAAATATGGAAGCCGGAAATATGTATGAGATGTACGGTGTAGCGGCAGGCGTTATCGGTGGTGTATCTCCTCTGGGAGGAACCGGTATCTTATTAGGAACTCTGGCAGGTGCTGCAGTATGGCAGACACTGGAAAATGGTCTGAATATGATTGGTGCCCAGGTTGGTATCCAGCGACTGGTTATCGGTGTTATCGTTGTATTTGCGGTACTGTTGGATGTAGTAGTCAGAAACGGTGTATTCAAGAAGAAAAAAGAAAATAAATAGAATTAGCCGCCAAGTGCGCTAAGATAAATTATACTCATAATCAAAGGAGGGTTTTAACATGAAGAAGTTTTTAGCGGTACTCAGTGCATTTTGCATGTTTACTGCAATGCTGACAGGATGTGGAGCAAAAGATGCTGCCACAGACACTGCAGCAACAGAAGGAGCAGTGACAACAAGCAGCTCGGATACGATGATTGCATTGATTACCATGGATTCCATTGACCAGCACTGGGTAACCTTGAATGAAGGGGCTCAGAAGGCAGCAGCAGAACTTGGGGTGGATGTACAGTTTATGGCACCCAATACCAAGGATGATGCACAGCAGATTGAATGTGTCAACAACGCAGTAAGTGCCGGAGCAAAGGCAATTATTGTAGCAGCCAATGGTCCGGATTCTATTTCATCCGCTTTAAAAGAAGCAGCTGATGCAGGTGTGAAGATTGTTTATGTAGATTCCCCTGCTAACGTAGAAGCAGAGGCAACTTTTTCTACGGATAACAAAGCAGCTGGTAAAACAGCAGGCGAGGAAATGATAAAAGCACTTAGTGATGCAGGTATCACAAGCGGCTCTATCGGTATCATCAACGTAAACGCAGCAACCGATTCCTGCGTAGCAAGAGAAGAAGGTTTCCGCAGTGCTTTTGAGGGCAGCGACTTTGAACTGCTTGAGACACAGTACGGCGAAGGCGACGCAGCAAAATCCCAGAGTATTGCAGAAAACTATATCACGCAGGGAGTAGTTGGTATCTTTGGTTGTAACGAAGGTTCTACAACCGGTGCCGGTAATGCCATCAAGGCTTCCGGAGATGCTTCTGTTGTAGGGGTAGGTTTTGATAAATCCGATGCCATTCTTGGCTTAATCGAAGGTGGCTATTTACATGCAACGATGGCTCAGAACCCTGACGTAATGGGTTATGAAGGTGTTAAGGCTGCTGTGAAAGCCATCAACGGCGAGGAACTTGGCGGTGTTGTAACGGATACCGGTGTTTCCGTATTAACAGCAGATTCTGCAGCAGGTTCTGCAGAGGCAGGCGGCGATGTAGCAGCTTCCCAGGATTGGAAAATTGCGCTGATTACCATGGACTCTATCGACCAGCACTGGGTAACTTTAAATGAAGGCGCTCAGAAAAAAGCAGAAGAGTTAGGGGTTACCGTAACTTTTATGTCTCCGAATACCAAAGATGATGCACAGCAGATTGAATGTGTGAACAATGCTGTAGCAGGTGGCTACAATGCCATTATGGTGGCAGCAAACGGACCGGATGCTATTTCCTCCGCTTTGAAGGAAGCAGCTGATGCAGGTGTGAAGATTGTCTATGTAGATTCTCCTGCAAACGTAGAAGCAGAAGCAACTTTCTCTACTGATAACAAGGCAGCTGGTAAGACAGCAGGCGAAGAAATGAAGAAAGCATTACAGGCAGCAGGCGTTGAGAGCGGCACCATCGGTGTTATTAACGTCAATGCAGCAACCGATTCCTGTGTAGCAAGAGAAGAAGGTTTCCGCAGTGCTTTTGAAGGAACCGATTATGAGATTCTTGAGACACAGTACGGCGAAGGCGATGCAGCAAAATCCCAGAGTATAGCAGAGAACTATATTACCCAGGGTGTGGTTGGTATCTTTGGCTGTAACGAAGGCTCCACAACAGGAGCTGGTAATGCCATCAAGGCTTCCGGTAAAGAAGGCATTATTGGTGTAGGTTTTGATAAATCCGATGCTATTTTAGGCCTGATTGATGATGGATGTCTGCTCTGCACCATGGCACAGAATCCTGATGTAATGGGTTCTATGGGTGTAGAGGCTTGTGTAAAAGCACTGGAGGGAGAATCCCTTGGTGGTGCGGTAACGGATACAGGAGTTTCTGTATTAACCAAATAAATTTCCTTAGAATATACATAAGACAGGGGCGCCGGAAGTTTCCGGCGTTCTTGTCAAATTCTGTTTTTTGAGGTAATTTTTATGTAACAGGAAAATTTATTTTCTGTTAAATAGAGTGATAACCTGATGGAAGGGATAGCATTATGTGGAAAGTAATCATAGCAGATGATGAGAAGTTGATATGCCGGCTGGTACAGGCACTGGTGGACTGGGAAGCACTGGATATGCGGGTGGAGGCAATGGCAGAGAATGGTCCCGATGCCTTGCAGAAGATAGAAGAAATCCGTCCGGATGTCCTGATTACGGATATCCGTATGCCGGGCTTAAATGGACTGGAGCTGATAAAACAGGCGAAGCAGATAACGCCCCAGTTGGAGATTATTATCATAAGTGGTTATGCTCATTTTGAATATGCACAGAATGCCATTGCCCTTGGTGTCAGAAATTATATCTTAAAACCCATTAAACAGGATGAATTATGCGCCACACTACAAAATGTTGTAAAACATCTGAAAGAGAAGCGGGAAAAGGATGTTTCCTATGGAATCTGGGAAGAGGGAGACAGCCTGGAAAAGAGCGTATTGCGTAAGCGGCTGGTAAGCGAACTGCGTAATGGACAGACTGCACTGACCGGGGAAGTGCTTCGTAAAGAATATGGATTCGAGGCAACCCAGGAATGTTATCAGACCTTTGTTTTGCAAATGGATATGGACAGCGAGCAGACCAACCGGAATGCCCTGAATCTGTTAAAGGAAAAAGGAACGGAGTTGTTGACAGAGTGCCTTTCCAGGTGGTGTGCCGATGCTACAGTCGGCTTTTGGGATTATACCGGGTATGGTGTCCTGAACTACCAGGCACAGAACAGAGAGCATGTACGGTTCCAGTTGCGGGAACTGCTGCGGCGGTTAGAAGGTAAGAAAAATCTCTTTGGAGAAGTGGAATTTACGCTGGCACTTGGCGGGGAGACCGGACAGCCGGAGAAACTGGCAGATTCCCTGAAATGGGCAGAACGAATCATAGAAGAAAGACTGGTGGAAGGCTGCGGCAAGATGTTAGAAGGAATCCCGGAAAGCTCCGGGGTACAGAAACAGGTGCTTTTGGAGCACTTTGCCAAGGAGACAGAGCATGCCATCGAGGTACTGGATTTGCAGGAAGCCCATCAGGCGGCAGAGAAGCTGAAAGAGGATTTGCTTTCCGTAAAGGATATCCGGGGCGGCGAAATTCTGGACATTGTTTTAAAGGCAGGCAATTTCTTTCTGTTCCGGCTGGGCGCAGAACAGAGTGAGAAGCTGCAGAGGACGTTTACCGAAAGCTGCATGCACCAGGAAAGCGTAGACAGGCTGTTTGGCGAGCTTTGTAAGTTACAGCAGATTATTTTTACGGAACTGGTGGAAAACCGGGAGAAGGATGCCTCCAGACCGATTCGGGAAGCCAAGCAATATATCAAACAGAATTATAAGAATAACATTACTCTGGAAGAGGTGGCAGAGTATGTGGGATTCAGTGCCAGCTATTTCAGTGTCTTTTTCAAGAAGGAGACCGGGGAAGGCTTTGCCAAGTACCTGACCAGAATCCGTATCGAAGAAGCCAAGGAACTTCTCCGGGAAACCGGGCTTCCGGTAGCAGAAATCTGTGAACGGGTAGGGTACAGTGACCGGAAGCATTTTACTTATACCTTCCATAAGATGACGGGAGTAAACCCGGCACAGTATCGTAAACTGTATGGATAGGCAGGAGGGAGTCGGAATGAGGACGCAACAAGAAAAATCCAGGAAGAAAAAATATCTGTCCCAAAGGATTTTCTGTCTGGCAGCATTATACTTCTGCCTGTTGGTATTCCTGTTTGGGGTATTGATTGTAAATTATCTGACCGGAGAAGTTCATTTATGGCCGGTTGTAGCAACAGGTGTTGCTCTCGGTGGCATGATATGGCTCATGATTCAGCGGGTGCTCAGACCTTATTGGAGAATCGAGAAGAATATAAAGCTTTTCCTGGAGGGTTATATTGCTCCGGAAGCACTGGCGGTAGACGAAATCGGATTGACACCGGCAGGTGAGCAGATGGAGAAGAAATTACACCAGATGATGAATTCTTCGGAACTTTTGAAGCTGAACAAAAGACAGGCGCAGTATCTGGCATTACAGAATCAGATTAATCCGCATTTTCTCTATAATACGTTGGAAAGCATCCGCAGCGAGGCACTGATATCCGGGTTAGACAGTGTAGCCGAGATGACAGAGGCGCTGGCAACCTTTTTCCGGTATACCATCAGTAAAGTGGAAAATCTGGTTTCAGTAGAGGAAGAACTGCAAAACTGTCAGACTTATTTCAAAATTCAACGATACCGGTTCGGGGAACGGCTGCATCTGGAAATATCCTATAATCCGGAAGAGAAAGACGAAATCTTCTGCTGCCGGATTCCCAAGCTGACGATGCAGCCCATTCTGGAGAATAGTATTATTCACGGAATAGAATGCAAGGTGGATGGTGGACATCTGAAGATTGTATTGGAAAAAAGCGGTGGACGGTTGCTGATTTGTATTTCAGATGATGGTGTTGGAATGAATGCCCAGAAGTTAGCGGATATGAATGAACGGTTACAGAAGAGTGCCAGTGCCTTTTCCGGAGGGGAGACAGAAGGAAAGGGCGGTATCGCCCTGGTTAATGTGAATAACCGGATTCATCTGCTGTTTGGCGAAGAGTATGGAATGCATGTTTTTTCCATGGAAGACGTGGGGACAGATGTGGAAATCACCCTGCCGGTCATTACCAGTGACCGTGAGATAAACGGCAAAGGTCTGTAGGGAAAGCAGGTGGCTGCCTGCAAATGGAGAATAGCATGAAGAAAGAAACACTGCGTATGGAGCGGGTTACCTATGTGGAACAGGGACTCGTCTGCCTGGATAACTTTAATATGACCATCTGGGAGGGAGAGATATTTGGTCTTGTTCCGGTCAACCACTATGGTTTGGAGGACCTGCTACGCCTGCTGAAACAGAATCTGCCGTTGTATTATGGGTATGTTTATTATCAGGAGCATCTTATCAATACCTGGCAGAAGACGGCAGTGCGGGAGAACCGTATCAGCATCATCCAGAACAAAAGCTGTCTGGCAGAGGATTTGACTGTGGCAGACAATATTTTTGTATTGCGTTCCGGATTTAAGCAGAGAGTGATTCAGCCACGCGTTTTAAAACAACAGTTAGAGCCTTTCTTAGAGGAAATTGGCATGGATATTCCGGCAGATGCCTATATCAGTGAGTTGTCACCCTTTGAACGGTTTGTGGTAGAGCTTCTGAAGGCGGTGGTAGCAGGACATCATTTGATTGTACTGAGTGATATCAGTACCTTTATCAGTGAGAGTGAACTGATAAAATTGCAGGAAATTATTCGTTATTATTCGACAAAAGGTTTTTCGTTTCTTTATATAGCAGCCCATTTTGAAGAGGCAAGGCAGATTTGTGGCAGGGTAGCCCTTATGTTAAACGGACAGATTCAGAAATGTTTCTACCAGGGGGATAAGACACCGGACACCTTTTCCCTGAAGGGGGTCAAGGACTTCGACCAGTGGGTCAGACAGCAGCAGATGAGCCTGGCAGCAACCAAAAATGCAGCAGATGCAGTGCTTACCATGCAAAATGTGCAGTATGGCTATATACAGGATTTGCAGCTTACGATAAGTGCAGGTGAATGTGTGGTATTACAGGATGTGGATAACTCCATTATCGGCGATTTCGTGAAGCTGATGGAAGGGGCGGCTCCGGAGAGCGGACAGTTCTTACTGGCAGGGAAGAAATGCAAAAAGGGTGACCGGAGAATTGCGGTTATTCAGGAGCTGCCGGCGCAGACCATGGTCTTTTCCAACCTCAGTTACCTGGATAATCTGTGTTTTACCATGGATCACAGGGCAAAAGGAATGTGGACTCTGGGAGGCGTGAAAAGGAGTGTCATGGAGGAGTTCGGAAAACAGCTTGGAGAAGAGGTTTTTTACGGCAAAGTAGACGATTTGAATAAGAGACAGAAGTATGACCTGATTTATACCAGAATACTGCTGCAGAATCCCAGGGTAGTAGTGTGTGTACAGCCTTTTAAAAATGCAGAGGTGTCCATACGAAGTCATATCTGGGAATTGATTGAACGGTTTTTGAAAAAGGGAATTGCGGTAGTCATTCTTGCATTAAATCTTGCAGATTCTCTGGCACTGGCAGACAAGCTGGTGCGTATCCGGGATGGAAAAGCAGATGAAATTTATGAAAAGAAAGATTTTATCAAGCTACCGGACAGCACACCATGGCTTTATCTGTATCAGGAGAGATATGCATCGAAACAGAAGGAAGAAAACGAGAGAGAGGTATGGTAGAAATATGAAATTAGGAGCATTGGAAGCAGGCGGAACCAAGATGGTATGTGCCATTGGAGATGAGAAGGGGAAAATATATGAGCAGGTATCTATTCCTACAGAATCTCCGGAAGAAACGATTCCGCAGCTGCTTGCGTTTTTTCAGGATAAAGAAATCGAAGCGTTAGGCATTGCCAGCTTCGGACCGGTAGAGCTGGATGAAGCGGCACCCGATTATGGATGCATTACTACGACAAATAAGGCAAAGTGGCGGAATTATAATATCCGGAATGCCTTTTTAGAAGGGTTACATTGTCCGGTAGGTTTTGATACCGATGTGAATGGTTCCGTGTTGGGAGAGGTAACCTTCGGACAGGCAAAAGGAAAAAATTGTGTTCTCTACCTGACCATCGGAACAGGAATCGGAGCTGGTATTTATATAGAAGGAAAGTTATTGCACGGCATGTTACATCCGGAAGCCGGACATGTGCTGATTCAGAAAAAGAGCTGGGATACTTATGAGGGAAAATGCGATTACCATAAGAATTGTCTGGAAGGACATGCGGCAGGTCCGGCGATTGAGGCAAGATGGGGAAAGAAAGCATCTGAACTGGCAGACCGGAAGGAAGTGTGGGATTTGGAGGCAGATTACATTGCCCAGGCACTGACCGGTTATATCCTGACCCTCTCCCCGAACATGATAATCCTGGGAGGCGGTGTGATGCACCAGGAGCAGTTGTTTCCACTGATTCGCCAGAAGGTAACGGAGTATCTGGGGGGCTACATCAAGACCGAAGAACTGGAGAATATGGAGCATTACATCGTGCCAGCCAGCCTGCATGACGACCAGGGTATTATGGGATGCCTGGAGCTTGCCAGAAGAGCGGCGGTCAGATAGGAGGACGTATGTTTTTATATGGACGTAGCAAAAATACAGAAGAAGTAATAAACAAACTGCAGCAGGCCGATTTTACACAGGAGATATCAGAGGACAGCCAGGGGAAAGTGTATGGAAAGTATAAGGGATACTTTGAGAACATAAAGATAGGACTTGACCAGATGTCGCTGGCAGCGGAACAGGTGGAAGGAGTAACAGACCAGATTGCGGAATCTTCTGAAAAGGTAAACCATGCAGTCAAATTTCTTGCAGATGGCTCTGCAAAACAGGCACAGGATGTTGCACGAAGCAGAGGAGTTGCATTACAGCTGACAGAACAGATACAGGAAATGAGTGATGCCAGTGATAAGATACTGAGTCAGGCAGAATCCGTGCGGGAATATGAGAAACATGGCAGACAGAATATTCAGAATCTTGGAGAAACTCAGGAGTCTTTGAAAGAAACATTACAGGTTATTACCCAAAGTATCTATCGTGTTCTGGAAAAGAATGAAAAGATTGTATCCGTTACGGACATGCTCTATGGGATAGCAAAACAGACCAACCTGTTGTCTTTAAATGCTTCTATTGAGGCTGCCAGAGTGGGGGAAGCTGGAAGAGGATTTGCTTATGTGGCAGAGGAAGTGCGAAAATTGTCTGAGGAATGTCATACGGCCAGCCGGGACATCAGTGCTTCCATCCAGGAGATTACAGAGGCGTTGACTCAGTTAAAGGATATTACGGACCAGTCCCAGGAAGTGTTTAACGCACAAAGAACGGCTGTAAATGAAGTAATGCAGTATTTTGAAAAAATAAACGAAGGTGTAGATGGTCTGGCAAAGGTGCAGCAATCTTTTTCGGATAAGTTTGAACTGGTTAACGAAGACAAAGAAAAATTACTGGATATTATGAAGTCCATTGCAGAAATCAGTGAGCATGCTTCGGTAACGGCTGATAACGTGGTTGGATTTGCGGAAGAGCAGAACCGCATGGTTAAGCTGATGAATCAGGTTTCCAGGAAGGTGGGAGACGAAATTGTTAAAATGGAGGAGACTACGGAACAGATTAAAACAAGGGAACTGAAAACAAAGAAAAAACGGATTGCCATGGTCTGGGATTTGGATGACCCTTTCTGGTATCCGGCTACGAAAGAAGCTTACCGCAATGCCAAAATCCACAATTTTGCAGTGGATGTGGCAGCACCGAAATCAAGAGGAAAAGATGGCACTGCAGAAATGGTCGAGATTCTGAAAAGAGTAAGGGATGAAAAGTATGATGGTATCTGTATCTCTCCGATTGCGGAGGAAGAAGTAGAAAAGATGCTCAAACAGATAGAAGAAAATGGGACTAAAATTATATTTATCTTATCGAAAATGGATACCATTCATTATGAGTCATTAATCGGAACAAATAGTTATAACTGTGGCAGGAGCACTGGAGAAACCATCAAACAGATAATGAAAGGAACCGGAAAAGCGGGGATTATCAAATGGAAAGATAATTTGATTGAAACCGTAGAAGAAAGATATCAGGGAGTAAGGGATGCTTTGCAGGGAAGTGATATAGAGCTGATTGATATTATCGGTCCCGGAGAACCATCTGAGGCAGAAGCGGAAGAATGCATTAACCGGGCTTTGGCAGTACATCCGGATATTTCTATGTTTTGTGCCACGAATGTTGGATGGGGATTGGCATTCGGGAGGTATTTAAAGCAGCACAGACAGGAGATAAGACTTGTCATGGTTGATTTCACAGAAGATGTATCTGCGTTGATGGCAGAAGGCATTGTTGATGCAGCAATTGCCCAGAAACCGGAATTATGGGGGTCAATGACGCTTGATAAGATGGAAGATGTATTTGCCGGTAGAAAGATTGAAAAGGTAATTGATACCGGAACTTATGAAGTGAATGCATCCAATAGAAATATTTACGCTACATAAGACAAAGACATAAGACAAAGATGTTTTCGCTATTTGCAACCCAACCAAAATAGACTATAATAGAGGGGAAATTATGGTTGGGAGTAAAAATGAATGACACAAATGATAAAGAGCGTTTTGTTTTCTGATTGTGCGGCTTTTCTACAGAAGCACGATATCCGACAGGGAGCAATTATGAACATCGGAATCGATAATCTGCGTGAAATCAATGCAATTCACGGCATGCAGATGGGAGATGAAATACTTGACCTTTTTACCCAGATTATTGTGGGGGAAGTCGGAGAGAAAAATGTATTCCGTCTGGAAAGCAGCGATGAATTTATTGTAATTCTTCCGAAATACCATGTGGCAGCGGAAGGAAAGAATCTGTTCGTGAAAATCCAGAAAGAAGTGAATGAGCAGTGCCATAAGAGAAGTTTTTATTATACTGTTTCTGCAGGAATGGTTCTGTTCAGCGGAATCAGGCATGAAGTGGAGGATATTTTCTCCTGCGCGGAGTTTGCCTTAAACAGAGCGAAGGAAAATGGAAAAAACAGAATATTTGTCTACAGCATTGCGCAGTTTGAAGAGTATGGACAGAAGATGGAACTGACCAGAGAACTGCGCAGGGCTGTAGAGCATCAGTTTGCAGGATTTGAACTGTATTACCAGCCGCTGGTATCTACGGAGAAGAAATCCATGATTGGTGCAGAGGCGTTACTGCGCTGGAAAAATGCCAAATATCCAAAGGCAAATCCAGGGCAGTTTATTCCTGTTCTGGAGCAGTCAGGGCTTATCAATGAAGTAGGAAAGTTTATCATTGAAGAAGCAGTAAAACAACAAAAGGAATGGGATGAAATAAGTCCGGGATTTACCATCCATATCAATCTGTCCTATGTACAGTTCCAGTCAGGCAACCTGTTAGAACAACTGCGCTATGCCCTGGAAAAATATCAGGTTCCGGCGCAGCATATTGTTCTGGAAATTACAGAGAGTGGTTTTATCGGAAAAGACACCCGGATTACCAGGCAATTGAAAAGCCTGAAACAGATGGGATTCCAACTGGCATTGGATGATTTTGGAACAGGATATTCCAACTTTGCCTATCTGAAGGATTTTGAGCTGGATGTGGTAAAGCTGGACAAAGAGTTTATAACAGAAGCGATTAACAGCAGAGAAGGGATGCGGCTTTTAGTCCAGATAGTGAATACTATTCATGCGATTGGCATGAAAGTGTGTCTGGAAGGGGTAGAGCAGCCGGCGGATTTGGACAGGCTTCTGCCGTATGGTCCGGAGATTATTCAGGGTTATGTTTTTGGAAAACCGGTAAATGCAGAGTCTTTCAAAGAGTATTTTACCAGACTGGATAATCAGGAATATCTGCATAAAATTACTATGGATAAGAAAGCAGATATGCCAGTAACCTACATGGTGGATGCTATCAGAGAGGATGACCGGAAGAAAGCCAAATCCCGGAAGAGAGGCATAGCCTTTATGACCGTTACGATAGCGGTATTGCTGGCAGTCTTTATCCTTATGGGGGTAGGCTATGGGGCTCATGCCAAGAGCATCCTGGAGAACCTGTTGCAGGACAATATGCAGCAGCAGTTAAGTACTGCTATGGAAGTATTGCAGAGTGAGACCGAAGATGCCCAGCAAATGGCAAGAGGCTTATCTGCTTTTGTGGCAGAGTCTTATCAGAGTGTGGACGAAAACAGCTATGTGAAGGTGGTAAGTTGTCTGGTACGGGAGCATGAACAGATAGGTGCTGCCGGTATCTGGCTGAATCCGGCGATTCTGGATGCCAATAATCTAAACTATGTTTATGTGTATAAAGAAAATAATAAGATGAACGCTGTCTGCTATGAGAATATCAGCGATTATGGCTCTGCTGTCCAGGAATACTATGAGCAGTGCAGAATAACGGGAGAAGAGTTTATCACAGAGCCTTATATGGACCCGGTTCTCGAAAGTGAAGTGATTACCTTTGTCTGTCCGGTGTACAATGCCGCAAATGGATTCATGGGTTGTATTACCGTGGATTTCTATCTGGAGGATATTAACAGAACCGTTGATACTTTACGTCCGGAAACCGGTGGATATGCTATTTTATTAGACGAAAACAAGAATTATCTTTGCGGCAGCTATGAAGATTATCATGATGATGATACTTTTACCGACCGGCTTAAGAACCAAAAGCAAGGAAATTTCCGGTATTATTGGGACAAAGAGTATGTGATTTATTTTGATACGATGGAGAATACCGGCTGGAAGCTTTTGACCTGTGCACGCTATAGTAAACTGTATGCTCCGGTAAAGCAGACCTTACTGGCTCTGGCATGTATGATCGGTGTGGTGCTGGCAGCAGCGCTGATAGTAGTTATCATTATGGGCAAACTGTTCCGGAAACTGAATGATGCCGACCGGGAGAAACGGCGGAATATTAACATTTCCCAGTTCAGGGCATTGAGTTCGTCCTACTATCTGATTTTATCCGTCAATCTGGATACCAGAAAGGCATCCGTGCTTTACAACAGCAATAAATGCGATACAATGGGGGCAGATAAAGAATATTTCGAACAGTACATTGAAGAAATCGGCAAGTATGTCGCCAGAGAAAATCTCGAACGTTTTATGAATTTGTCCTCAGAAAGTAATTTAAGAGAATTACACTTACAGAATGTCCTGCGGGAGGAGATACAGATGCGGTTTCCGGCGCTGGGAGATGAAATTCAGTGGGTTGAGGTTTCCATCAGCGCGATTGACGGCACCGAAGGGAAAGAAGTATTGTATATGCTGCGTAACATTGATGTTTCCCGTAAAAAGGAGCAGAGCGCGTTGCAGGCAAACAGTCAGCTGGTAGACAGGCTGCGTTCCGTCAATGAGGAACTGTTCCGTGTCAGTGTAACCGATAAGATGACCGGCGTATATAACCGGGAAGGGTTAGAGTATTATACGGAACCCATTCTGAAACAGGCAGGAGAACCGGGCTATAAGCTGTTCCTGTTGTTAGCCGATGCAGATTGTTTAAAAAAAGTCAATGACGAGTGGGGACATGAGTCCGGCGATAAATATATCAGTATGGTGGCGGAGATATTACAGAGTGTCAAGCCTGCGGATTTGATATGTGCCAGAATCGGCGGTGATGAATTTGTTCTCTTTGGAGCCATGCCGGAAGGACAGAATCCACAGGAAATCGTAGAGGCAATTAATCATCTGGTGGAACAGCGGCAAAAAGAAATCGTGGATGGCTGGGAAATAGGAATCAGTGCCGGATATTTCTGGGGAAAACCGGATGCCAATAAGGATTATGATGATTACAGCGCGATTGCGGATCATCACATGTACAAAATAAAGAAAGCTAAGAAGGAAAGAGAAAAAGAGTAGGAAGAGAAACCTTAAAGGAAGAAAATGCTCCAGGCAGAAAATACGAGGGAGAGAACCATGGCAGTCAGAATGGATTATGCGGATGGAAAGAGCCGCTGTGGCTGGGCAAATCCGAAAAATCCCCTTTATATCAGGTATCATGATGAAGAATGGGGACAGCTGGTAACGGATGACAGACATCTGTTTGAGATGCTGATACTAGAGTCTTTCCAGGCAGGCTTATCCTGGGAGTGCGTGTTGAATAAAAGAGAGGCATTCCGGGAAGCTTTTGATGGATTTGATTTGGAAAAAGTGTGTGGCTACGGAGAAGAAAAGATGGAAGCACTCCGGCAGAATCCGGACATTATCAGAAACCGTCTGAAAATACAGGCGGCGGTGGGAAATGCCAGAGTCTTTCGCCACATTGTAGAAGAATATGGTTCCTTTGCAGCCTATCTTTCGCAGTTTACAGGAAATGAGATTCTTTATGAGAATGATAGGGTCAGTTCGCCGCTGTCGGATGCTATTTCTGCGGATTTGAAAAAGCGGGGAATGAAATTTGTGGGAACGACGATTATCTATTCGTATTTACAGGCAGTGGGGATGATATATTCCCATGAAGATGGATGTTGTTTATGCAGGCAGTAATGTATTGCGAAGCGATGCTATTATTGAAATTTTGTAAGTTTTGATTAGCATTCTCCAGACTGTCCATCGGAAAACCAGCCAGGACGCGCTTGCGCTCCGCTCCGGACGCAGCGGTACATAAGTGGCTGGAATACAGCCACTAAATACCGGCGTCCTACAAGGGTCCTGGGCAAGGTTATGCCGATGTACAGTCTGGAGAAGGTTGAGCAAGAATTAGGGATGATACAGATTTGAGATACAGGAGGAAATAGACATGTACTATGTACCGGATGGAACGGAAAAATGTGGATTTTATGAGTGTAAGAAGTGCGGTAACCGCTTTCTTTCCTTACAGACGATGCAGAAGATATCCTGTCCTGATTGTGAGTCGGAGATTGATTATGAAATCGGACCGGGAGAATCTTTAGAGGACTTGCTGGAAACAGCAGAATTACAGCAAATTGTTGAAGGGGCAGAAGAGGTGGAGAAGATGGATACCCTTTTAAGCCTTGCCATCACTGGCGGTGACTACACCTGGATATAGTCTGCTATTGTCACAGATTGTGATGTGATGCGAATACAGAACAGATTAGAAATTGAGGAAAGCATGAGAAAGAAAGAACTTGCACTGGAAGTTATCGAACGATTGAAAAAAGAATATCCCGATGCGGGCTGTACGCTGGACTATGAGGAAGCATGGAAGCTATTAGTCAGTGTACGGCTGGCGGCGCAGTGTACCGATGCCCGCGTGAATGTGGTGGTGGAGAAGCTGTATGAGAAATTCCCGGATGTGGCAGCTTTAGCCAGTGCCCCTGTGGAAGAAATCGAAGAAATCGTGCGTCCCTGTGGATTGGGAAAGAGCAAGGCAAAAGACATCAGTGCCTGTATGAAAATGTTGCAGGAAAAATATCAGGGAGAGGTGCCGGAGGATTTCGATGCGTTGTTAGAGCTTCCAGGGGTAGGTAGAAAGAGTGCCAATCTGATTATGGGGGATGTGTTTGGAAAACCGGCGATTGTGACAGACACGCACTGTATCCGGCTGTGTAACCGGATTGGTCTGGTAGACCATATCAGGGAACCGAAGAAGGTAGAGATGGCATTGTGGAAAATCATTCCACCTGAAGAAGGCAGCGATTTCTGCCACCGGCTGGTATACCATGGCAGAGAGGTCTGTACCGCCAGAACAACACCTCATTGTGAAAGGTGTTGTCTGGAAGATATCTGTAAGAAAAATGATGTGACAAAATAAGCGATGATACTTCAGAACACAAAAACCGATGGAAAGAGGAAAAATTATGGAAAAGAAAGATGCAGTACAAGGACTCTTTGAATTTATTGATAACAGTCCCACCTGTTTTCAGGCAATCGGACAGATGAAGGAACGCTTTGCAAAAGCTGGCTATCAGGAACTGTCAGAACGGCAGCCGTGGAAGCTTACCGAGGGCGGCAGCTATTATGTGAGCCGGAACGATTCTGCCATTATAGCGTTTCAGTTCCCAGTCTGTAAAACGGAGGAGCTGAAGGGATTCCATATCGTGGCAGCCCACAGCGATTCTCCCTGTTTTAAGATAAAGGAACAGGCACAGATGGAAACGGAAAAGCACTATCTGAAATGGGATGTGGAGAAGTACGGCGGCATGATTCTGTCTACCTGGCTGGACCGGCCATTATCCGTAGCAGGCAGAGTGGTTGTAAAGGAAGGAAAAGAACTGGTGACCAAATTGGTCAATATAGAACGCAACATGGCAGTTATCCCTAATGTGGCAATCCACATGAACCGGGAGATGAATAAAGGGGTAGAATATAATCCCCAGACAGATATGGCACCATTAGCAGGAGAGGTGGCATCCGGAGAAAGTTTTTTATCGTTGATAGCAAAGAATTGTGGAGTAGACGAAGATGCGGTTCTGGGGCATGATATGTTCTTATATAACCGGGATAAGTGTACTACTATGGGAATGAAGGAAGAGTATATCTGTGGTCCCAGACTGGATGATTTGGAATGCGCCTATGCCGGCATGGAAGCCATGCTGGCAGGAAAGCCGGGAGAATATATTAATATGCTGGTTATTTTCGATAATGAGGAAGTGGGAAGCGGTACGAAACAGGGGGCCGATTCCACGTTCTTAAAAGATGTGCTTGCGCGGATTCGCTATGGATTATCCCTGGAGGAAGAAAAGTATCAGTGCATGCTGGCAGATAGTTTCCTGATTTCAGCGGATAATGCCCATGGGGTACACCCAAATCATCCGGAGAAGGCAGACCCGGAGAACCGACCCTATTTAAATGAAGGAATTGTCATTAAATATCACGGCTCCCAGAGATATGCGACGGATGCCTATTCTGGTGCCGTGATGAAAGAACTTTGCAGGAAAGCCGGCGTTCCGTACCAGACCTACGCCAATCGTTCCGATATTCCGGGTGGCAGTACCCTTGGAAATATTCTGATGGCACAGGTGTCTATGAATACGGTAGACATCGGACTGCCTCAGCTTGCCATGCATTCTGCTTATGAAACAGCAGGCAGCCGGGATATTGCCTATCTGATAGAAGCACTTACGGTGTTCTACCAGGGAGAATCCCTATAGAAGAGGAACGGCAAAGGGGCTTTGCTCCAACTGTTTTTCAGATACCATGTAGTGGTTCCGGTAATAAGTAGGGGTGCAACCCACATATTTCTTAAATAATTTGTTAAAATAACTGGTGTTATTAAAACCCACGCTGGCGGCTGTTTCGGCGACGGAAAGAGTTTGGCCGGAGGTATCCAGTAACAGCTTGGTTGCCTCGTAAATCCGCAGCTTCATCAGATACTCAAAGGGGGTTACCTGTAAGGTTCTGGAAAAACAACGGCAGCACTCACTTTTACTGACGTGTATACTGTCTGCAATATCTTCCAGGGAAATCGGCTCCGCGTAATGAGTCCGGATATACAGCATGGCTTGCTTGACCCGCTGTTCATCCAAAGAAACCTGAGGGATAGCAACGGATGCTTTTAATCTGGGAAGCTGGCTGATGAGCAAAGACCAGAAACGACATAAATGCCCTTTGGTTTCGATTTCGTAGCCGAAGGGCTTTGTTAAATTTATGGCAATGGTATCATTGATGGCATCCATCATACGCTCATGCCATTCGTTTTGCTCATCTAGTACCAGCATCTTGAAAAGATGCTGATTCTGTACTGGCAGCAGATATTTGGTCTGCAGGTAACTGTTTTTATGTCCGAAGAGAAAATCAGGATGAAAAACAAGAGAATAGAAGGTACATTTCTGGTGTTCTAAAGGATGCATGGTGTGCATCACATTCTGGTTGATGATAACCGCCTGTCCTGGTTTTATCGTATAGGTGGCATCATCGGTGGACACCTCGGCAATTCCGTCATTGATAATCAGAATTTCCATCTCTTCATGCCAGTGCCAGCGAATATAATTCAAATAAGATTTCCGAAGGTCGAGATAATAAATATTGATAGGATAATCCAGGGAGCCGTGTGATTTCTGCTCATAGAGATTATCGTAAGTCTTAATCCAGTCATCGCGATTGCTGATTTGGACATCGGTTTGTGACTGTGTGTCTGCTATATTAACTGTGTGCATAGAATATCCCTTTTACGTGTATACAACTTTCTTTTTATCAGTCTATCTTATCATGTGGAGCGATAGTGTCAAGTAACCCATGAAAAATAAAAATGCAAGGGTTCCCGGGAGAAAAAATGCCCTTTCAAAATTGCGATTGTTTGCATCAGATGCTAAAATGATGGTAAAATCAACAAAAATCAGAAAGAAAGCAGATTGGGATTATTATGAAAATATGGAAAAAGATAGCAGTAGTGGTGATGGCGGTTGTGATGATACTTCCGTTAATGATGGGATTTGCGGTTCGGGCTGCGGATAATCCTAAGCAACTGGATGTATTGTTTACGCACGATACCCATTCCCATTTAAACAGTTTTACAACCATTGTAAATGGGAAGAAAGAAGAAGCAGGTGGCTTTGCAAAGTTAAAAACATTGATAGAGGAGCAGAAGAAAGCCAATCCGGATACCCTTGTACTGGATGGTGGAGATTTTTCAATGGGAACACTGATTCAGACTGTGTATGACACGGAGGCAGTGGAACTTCGTATGCTTGGTTACCTTGGATATGATGTGACAACTCTGGGAAATCATGAATTTGATTATCGTTCCAAAGGGCTGGCAGACATGCTGACAGCAGCGAAAAAGTCCGGTGAAGCAGTACCGAATCTGGTATTGTGCAATGTGGACTGGAATGCAATGGAGGAGGCCGGCTTAAAAGAAGGCCAGAAGCAGCTGCAAGCAGCATTTGAAACATACGGTGTAAAAGATTATGTGGTGGTTCAAAAAGGAAATGTAAAAATTGCAGTGCTTGGCGTATTTGGAGAAGATGCTCTTGAATGTGCTCCGACATGCGAACTGGTATTTAAAAACCCGGTGGAAGCGGCAAAACAAACCGTAGAAGAAATCAAGAAAAAGGAAGAGGCAGACATGATAGTCTGTGTATCCCATAGCGGAACATGGGAGGATGAGAAAAAGTCGGAAGATGAAATTCTGGCAAAAAAGGTTCCTGATATTGATTTGATTATCAGTGGACATACCCATTCACAATTAGAGGAACCGATTCAACATGGGGATACTTATATTGTATCATGCGGTGAGTATGGAAAAAATCTAGGAACACTTTCTATGAGACAGAAGGAAGATGGACGCTGGAATATGACGTCCTATGAATTGATTCCGGTATCAGATGGCGTGGAGCCGGATAAGACGACACAGGCGAAAATCGATGCGTTAATGGATACGGTAGATACAAATTATCTTGTAAATTTTGGATATACAAGAGAAGAGGTTCTTGCGGAAAATGATATCGAATTTAACAGCAATAATGAAATGTATACGAAGCATGAGGAACTGAACCTTGGTAACATTATGTCAGATGCCTATGTGTATGCGGTGGAGAATTCGGATTATTATGATGGAAATCCGGTGGATGTAGCAGTTGTTCCGAGCGGAACAGTACGGGATACTTATGCAAAAGGTGATATTACAGTAGAGTCGGTCTACAATTCCTTTTCACTGGGAATCGGAAAAGACGGGCTGGCAGGCTATCCTTTAGTCAGTGCATATCTGACAGGCAAAGAATTAAAACTGGTGGCAGAAATCGATGCTTCGGTATCTGATTTTATGACCTCTGCAAGGTTGTATTGCAGCGGATTGCATTTTACCTATAATCCACATCGGATAATTTTGAATAAAGTAACAGACTGCTATCTAACCGGACAGGACGGAAAAAGAGAAGAAATTCAGGATGATAAGCTCTACCATGTTGTGACGGACCTTTATACAGGACAGATGCTGGGGTCTGTGATGGACATTTCTTATGGGTTATTATCCATTACACCGAAGGATAAGGATGGAAATCCAATCGAAAATCTGGAAGACCAGGCAATCATGGAAGGACAGCAGGAATTAAAGGCATGGGTTGCAATTGCAAGATATATGCAATCCTTTGAGGATACAGATGGTGATGGTATTGCCAATGTACCCGAGTATTATGCGGCGACACATGGACGTAAAGTAGTGGAGGACAGCAGAAATATAGTTGATTTGTTGAAACATCCGAATAAGTTTTCGGTCACGATTATCGGAATTGTTGTTGCCATGATTCTGATTATCCTGTTACTGATTTTCATTTTTCGAAGAATTATCCATAGAATCTTCCGGTAATGCATATAGTGTAAGCAAAGACGGAACTTTGAGGAAGCTTATGGCATCGCAGAAAAACGAAAATCTTCTGAATCTGGCACTGGAGACACCGGAAGCAGAACGGGAGCAGTCTCTGGAACTGAATGTGGGATTTAACAAGGAAGAAAAGACCTGGGAAGTGATTGTAAAATACCACGGAACCCTGGAGGCATTAGCGGAACGGCAGATAGAAGTAGAAGAGTTGATTGCGGGCTATGCGATTCTGACCGTGCCGGAGTCCAGGATGGAAGAACTGGCACAGATAGAACAGATTGAATATGTGGAGAAACCCAAAAGGCTGTTTTTCGAAGACCTGGCGGCAAAAGAGGCAGTCTGCTTTCTGCCTGGCAGTGGACTGGCAGAAAGTCTTACCGGAAAGGGTGTGCTGGTGGCAGTTATTGATTCCGGTATCAGCTATTGGAGCAGCGATTTCCGGCATGCAGATGGGACTACCAGAATACGCTTTCTCTGGGACCAGATAACGGGAAAGGAATATGATGCAGCGCAGATTAACGAGGCACTGGCAACGGACAACAGAGAAGCCGCGTTGGGAATAGTACCCAGTATCGATACCACAGGGCATGGCACCGCGGTAGCAGGGATTGCGGCAGGAAATGGAGGAACGGCAGGAGCCGCTTACGCCGGTATGGCACCGGAAAGTGAACTGCTGGTAGTGCGTCTGGGGGTGCCGGGGGCAGAAGCTTTTCCCAGAACTACAGAACTGATGCGGGCGTTAAACTATGTAGTGCAGAAGGCTCTGTTATTACAGATGCCGGTGGCTGTGAATGTAAGCTTTGGGAATACTTATGGTGCCCATAATGGAACCTCCCTTCTGGAACGGTTTCTGGATAATGTGTCGGAAATCGGACGGAGCGTTGTCTGTGTCGGCAGTGGAAATGAAGGGGCAAGCGGAGGACATGTAGGGGGTCGTGTAGGAAACGATACAGCCGCCATAGAGCTTATTGTGGGAGAATACGAGACCGGACTGAACGTGCAGCTATGGAAAGAATATGTGGACCGGTATCGTGTCCGCCTGCGCTCACCAGGTGGGGAAGAAATCCTCATAGATACGGACAGACCCGGCAAACAGACTTATCAGCTGGAGCAGACTACCCTGTTACTTTATAATGGGGAGCCGGCTCCTTATCTGACGGCCCAGGAAGTATACTTTGATTTCCTGAGTAGTCCGGGAGAACGTTATCTTGCCAGTGGAATCTGGACTTTTTTCTTAGAGCCTGTCCGGATTGTGACTGGCAATTATACTTTTTATCTGCCTTCAGGAGGAGTCCGGAGTACAGCCACCCGGTTTGTACAGCCTACCCCGGATGTGACACTGACGATTCCTTCGACTGCAGCGAAAGTTATCACAGTGGGGGCTTACGATGCGGTGTATGAATCCTATGCGGATTTTTCCGGCAGAGGGTATCTGTATCAGGACCAGGTAAACAGCAGGACGGTGGATTCCTTTGTAAAACCGGATTTGGTGGCACCGGGGGTAAATGTGACAGCTCCTGACAGAAATGGCGGCTATCATGCAGTAACCGGAACGTCCTTTGCCACGCCCTTTGTTACCGGGGCAGCAGCACTCCTGATGGAGTGGGGGATTGTACAGGGAAGGGATGCCTATTTATATGGGGAGAAGGTGAAGGCATATCTGCGGAAAGGAGCACAGCCTGTGAGAGGAGAACGGGAGTATCCCAATCCCAGGGTGGGGTATGGGAGATTATGTGTGCGGGAAAGTCTACCCGATGCATTTCTCTAATGCACTGGCAGCAATGCTGAGAGCATCTCCCTTACGCTTCAGCAGACAGATATTTCTGGCCGGAATAGGAGGCTCCATCTGCAAAAGAATTAAATCTTCCAGATTTTCCTTGGTCAGAAACTCCATGGGAACAAAGCCGATGCCTAAGTCGCTTTTTACCAGGGGAAGAATCTGGTCTGCCGTAGAAGCCTCAATATCCGGGGAAAAGGATAAGCCCCATTGACGAAAGACTTCGGAATAGAAGGCAAAGGAACTGGTCTGCTCGCCCAGTCCGATGAGTGGATAATGTTCTAACTGCTGGCGGGTCAGGGAAGTGCCGGTGGACAGGGAAAAGACAGCACTGCACACAGGTACTTCCTGAATGGTGCGCAGAATGGCAGTATGTAACCCCTGGGGCAGCTCGAAGGGGTCTGTGACAATGGCAAAATCCGCAAGCCCTTTTTTCAGGGTGTCGATGGCCTGTGGGGTAGACTGATTCAGCACGCGGATACGGACACCGGGATAACTGCTGCGAAAGTCCTTTAATACGGAAAGCAGTACGCAGTGCAGGGCAATTTCACTGGCAGCGATGGTTACAATACCGGATTGCAGACTCTTATCTCTGGCAATTTCTTCTTCTCCAGACTGGATATGCTCTAAGGCAATGGAAATGTGGGCATACAGCTTTTCCCCTTCCGGAGTCAGTGATATGCCGTGCCGTTGGCGGACAAACAGGGTACAGCCTAATTC
>ERZ1026850.562-NODE-562-length-22604-cov-4.461085_pt1 | contig 22604 bp, 22 predicted proteins | sample MGYA00380155_ERZ1026850 | MGnify/ENA primary metagenome ERZ1026850 (study PRJEB33269, sample SAMEA4719791) | human gut metagenome | biome: human-associated habitat; feature: organic feature; material: feces | place: Cameroon | collected 2013-10 ... | reverse complement strand
GTACCATTCCTGTGCGCTGCTCATATTGCGCTGCTCATAGGCGCTGCTCATATGTTCGCGTTTTCTCTTGCAATCCGGGCAGCAATGTGATATGTTATACAAGCTATTTATATCGAGTGTTCGAGACCTTCCACTCGTAAAACAAAACTAAAGGAGAAAACAAATGAACAAAAAAGTATTGTACCTCGTACACGGGGCAGTGATCGCTGCTCTCTATGTTGTGCTGACCCTGTTAGCCAACGCTTTGGGACTGGCAAACTATGCCATTCAGGTCCGCTTCTCAGAAGCCCTGACCATTCTTCCCGTATTCACTCCTGCCGCCATACCCGGATTATTCTTAGGCTGCATTATCAGTAATACCCTGACCGGATGCATGCTGTTAGACATTATCTTCGGAAGTATCGCCACGCTGATCGGTGCAGCCGGCACCTGGCTTCTGCGCAATAAGGCAAAATGGCTGGCTCCACTCCCTCCCATTATTGCAAACACTCTTATTGTGCCTTTCGTACTGGCCTATGTTTATCATGTAGAGGGGGCTATCTACTACTTCATGCTCACTGTCGGTATCGGAGAGATTATTTCCTGCGGTGTCTTAGGTATGCTGCTGCGTACCATTCTGCAGAAATATCGTGGACAGATTTTTGATGTAAGATCCTGAAAATAACACAACCTTCCAATACCTTCATGATTACGCCGCAAAATAAAAACTTCTATGCTTTACTGTACTTCGAGCATAGAAGTTTTTAATCTGCAGGTATGATTCTTATTTCTGTTTTCGATTTTATCCCAACAGATCCTTCAACGCTGCCATGCCGCCGGTATCGACCGCGGCTTCATTGGCTGCCTGGATCTGGGTGTAAACCTCTTTACGGTAAATCGGAACGTCCTTCGGTGCAGTGATGCCCAGCTTTACCTGTTCGCCCTTGATTTCAAGAACGGTTACTTCAATATTGTTGTTAAGTACGAGGGATTCGCCCTTCTTTCTGGATAAAGCTAACATCTATTCACCTGCTTTCTTCTTATTCTTAAGAATGTCATAAATCGGGAATTTCACCTGATAATCTTCCCCTTCTACGATGATCTGGACAGCCTTGTGGGTCAGCGAATTAATTACAATGGGTCCGCAAAGATTCACACTCATCCTGGTTAAGTCGCTTGGAACCGTTACCGTAACCAGTACCAGAAGCTCCTCCGGAACAATATCGCCAACCGGAGCTAAAAGCTCGTCCTCTACGGTTGGATTATAGTCTTCCTTCACAAGAAGGGGATCCATAACCGGCATTGCAAAATTTGGTTCCTGTACGGACTGCAGCCAGTGGATACCACCTACGCCCTTATCCTCGTCATGAATCAGGGCAAACTGGGTAAGCTCCGGAAATCCAATGATTCCGGACGGAAATTCAATGATCTTTTCATCTGCGATTGTAATTTCTCCGAAATTTTTCGTCTTAATATTCATAACTTCTCCCATCTGCGCTCCGCGCGGTTTCATAATGTGTATGACTAATCGGAAAATGCGATGATGCATTTTTCGATCCGGATTTGCACCTCAAAGTGGTATCTGCCTCTGCAAATCCGTGCGATCTATAGCTCATCTAATCATAAGTACGGATTCCCAGTACTTATGATTAGATATAGTTCATGAGCGATGTCTGCATAATCTTGCCGGTTGCCATAAGTGCCGCATCGTATGTCAGCTTTGTACTGGTAAGCTGGATGGTCACGTCTGCAATATCCACGTCTTCATTCTCGGACTGTAATGTCTTAAAGGTGGTCTGCTGATCCATCAGACGGTTGCTGATAAGGTCAAGACGGGACTCTCTCGTTCCGTTATCGGTAATTGCGACATTCGTATCATCCAGATACTGCTGTGTAGAAGTAATGGTGTGCTGCATGAGATCATGGATATTCTCGCGGATGTAGCTGAATGCCTTGTCGGCTGCCTCCAGCTTCGTCTGAACCTTCTTGTAATCCGCTGTTCCTTCATCCAGTCCGGATAATACCTTCTTAAGATCTGTCCGGGTACTCTCAATTTTTTCCAGGGATGCAAGGGCGGTAACCAGGTCATCCACATCACGATCCAGATTATGGTTAAACACCTCATCTGCGGTGGTATTTACTTCAATCTTCTGATTATACCCGACATCGTATTCGATGCTCTGCTTTTCCTTCTTTCCCTCCAGATACTCTTCATTATAGGAAACCGTCTTGGCTACACCATTTTTGGTTGTCGTTCCTTCACAGGCAAAGTAATGCTCCGGCCGAAGGTCACCAACCTCCCATTTGCTCTTTTTATAATTCATACGAATTTCGGTTTCAGAGCCTGAAATTCCGCCGGCTGCAGTGTTTATTGCCTCATACGCCTTATCGGAGAAAAGAACCTCTCCGGTTTCCGGCACAAATACAATCTTGCTTGTTCCGGCTTTATTGGCATCCTGAATGGTCTTGTACGGATCCGGATCTGCCGTGGTGGAAACCGTATCGGCTGTATAGGTTTGCTTTACGGTTTTGCCATCCTTATCCACTAATTGAATGCCGTCAAAGCGCTCTACCTGATTATACGCCAGGCGGATTCTGTGGATATCCCCATTCACAACGTCCTGTTCAATGACATCCTTCTTATCATAATTGCTGGCATTCATCCCATCCAGATTTGCAGTATAGGTGTAATTAATACTGTCAAAATCTGCCATGGTTCCCTGCTCATGGATCACATAGTCCGGTTTGGTCTCTTCCACTTCTCCCTTGGTGAAGGTCATGGTGGTATCGGTCCGGTAACCGGTGAATACATATCTTCCGGCATAATCCAGATTTCCGGTTGCATAAAACTCGTCTCTCAGAGACTGTAGCTGCTTGACAATAATGGAAAGCTCGCTGGAGGTATAATCCTTGTTAGCGCCTTTATTCGCCTGCTTATTCATATCAGTAAGGATATCGGTTACTGTGGACAGCCCCTTGCCGGTTACCTCAATCCAGCTCTGGGCATCCGGTGCATTTTTCTTATAATACTGGGTCAGTTCGGAAACACTGCTCCGGAGGCGGAGTGCACGGATCGCCACAACCGGATCATCCGAAGGTCTTGTAATCGCCTTCTGGGTAGACATCTGTGTGCTTAATTTATCCTGCAGAATCTTGTTGTTATTGATATTATATAAGGAATTGTTCTGCATAATTTTATTCGTAATTCTCATAGTAAACCTTTCTCCTTTCGGGGAATCCGTTCCGCCATAATTAAGATATCACTCCGTATATCCGTAAAAATCCGACTGTTATACCTGAAACTATATTAAACTGCTCTCGTAACTGTTCAGTGCCTTCACAGTTACGATGCAAAATCCATTCCAATTCGGCTTCGCCGATGGGATTTTGCATTACTGAATCATTTTCTTACGGTCTCAGCAGTAAATGCTTCGACCTGTACTGAATAGTTACCTGCTCTCTTTAAATACAGGCATCCGAATCATCATACACCGGTATTCAGAATCAGCTGATCATAAATTTCCGTAAGCGTCTGGATCATCTTGGATGCCAGAGTATAGGAATTCTGATACTTCACAAGGCTGACTGCTTCCTCATCCTTATCGACACCGGATACCGAAGATCTCTGGTTGTCAATCGAAGTTTTCATGCCTTCGTAGGTTTTCTGGAAGGTATTGGCATTGCTCGCATTTAATGCAATATCGGATAAAAGCAGCTCCAGCATCTGGTTGGCAGAAGCATTCCGGAAGCTGAACTTCTCTTTGCTGGTAAGAAGGGTGATCACTTCCTTCACCTGCCCGCATTCCTCCACACCAACCTTATTGCTGCTTCTGGTTCCAAGGAGATCTGCATCGCCGCCGTATTCGCTAAGGAGTGCATGATTAATGCTGAAGTTACCGGCCGTCATCACGTAGTACCTGCCATAGGTGTTGTTCGCGGTTGCCCCCTTAAGATCATCCAGTGAATACTGCTTTCCGTTCACCATATCTGCCGTAAAAAGGATATTTCCCTGATTGGCTGCTCCACTGTTTCCGTAAGCATTGGTTCCTGCGTTAAAAATTTCATTGACCTTGTCTGCGAATCCTCGGATCCAGGTATTCATCTGCTGCATATAATAGGGAATTCCCTGATAAGCAACCTTTTCGGAGGTACGGACGCTCTTTCCGGTCATTCCTGTGGTAATCCTGGGAGAACGTGCTGTATCATTACTCAGCTGGAAGGTATAAGTACCGGCAGCTTCATCAAAGCTCCAATCGGTATAAAGATACTTCACATTACCGATCGTGATCTCGCCGCCCGCCTGACAAAGCATGCTTTCCTGCAGGTTCTTTAATTTATCATCTGTAATGGAAACCGTTACCTTATTATTGGCTTCATCCACAGATTTCACGGTTCCTGAAAAGTTCGCCTTATCATTACCGTAACAAAGCTCATAAAGCCCCTTGAGCTTACCGTTCAGGGAAGCATTGGCAAGGGAAAAGTCATTGCCATTTTCCCATTTAATGTTATATAAGCCGTCAGCATCGGTCATATTAAGCTTTTCATCCGATGCTCTTGCCACATAAGTCAGATTGTTGTAATCATTCGCATCAACAAGCGTCTGACCTCCGGCAATCTTCACAATATATCTGGTTCCTCCGGTCTTTCCACCGCTGGAATCCAGAATATCATGCTCCGTAATATCCACATCCACAATTTCCGAAAGCTCATCGATCAGCACTTCTCTCCGGTCACGCAGCTCGTTGGCCTTCGAACCGGACATTTCAATCACATTGATCTGTTTATTTAAGGTTGAGATCTTTTCTGCAATGGAATTGATCTGATCCACATTCTGCTTGATTTCGAGGTTAATATCCTTCTGCAGCTCCTGCAGATTGCCATACATATTATTGAAGTAGTCCGTTAAGGTCTTCGCTGCGGAAATGAACTGCGCCTTACTGGTTGTGGAGCTGGAATTCGTTGTAACCGACTGCAGTGCAGCGCTCATATTATCAAAGATGGTTTTGAAACCGCTCGTTCCTACGGATCCATCGTCCTTGAAATAATCCTCGATGGTCTTCATGTAGTACTGCTTCACGGAATAATTACCATATTTGCAGTTGTTATTCCAGTATTTCACATCATAGAAGCTATCTCTTACACGCTCAATGGCGATAGTATCCACACCGGCACCGGCACATCCGTAGGTCGTAAAGGTACGTAATGCATCACTTGCCTGCTGGGTAACCTCCTGACGGCTGTAGCCCTTGGTCTGTTCATTGGAAATATTATTTGCTGTAGTATTTAATGCTGCGTTCGATGCCCTAAGGCCCGATCCTGCAATATTCAGTCCAAAAAATTGTGACGGCATAGGGTGTCACTTCCTTTCCTTATCTTCCAAGCGTTGTTAAAATGTGCTCCAGCATCTCACTTACCACATTGATGTAACGGCTGGATGCATTGAATGCATTCTGGAACATGATCATATTGCTCATTTCTTCGTCGGCCGAAACACCTACAATCTGTTCTCTGGCCGCCAGTGTACTGTCCACGGTCTGCTGCTGGTTCTCACTGATTCCCTTTAAGACATTACCGGTATTGGATACCTGGGAAATCAGGTTGTTGTAGTAATCCCGAAAGGTTGTTTTCGTCTTTACATTTGGATTCAGTGTGTAATCCGCCTGTGTGAAAATATTCTTTAACTCATCCGCTGTTTCCTGATCGACCTTTCTGTCATCCTTAATAAATCCAAGCAGGGACGGAGACTGTTTAATCGTATCTCCTACCATGAGATTGGATACTGTCATTTCATTGCCTGATTTCGTAACGAAAATCTTCAGCACCTCGCTGTACGGAGGATTGGAATTCGGATCCCGCAGATATTGTGTACCGGGAACCTTGTTCTGTGCATCATCTGCTGCGTTCTTAATCACCTCATTAATCCTGGTTGACACCTTGTTAATTAACTGGTCAAATTCTGCCTGAATATTCATCACAACAGACGGAGCAATACTTTTATCATACACATCTTTATTTTCAAGATCCTTGTAGGTTGCACGGTGATCCCCTCTGGCGATCAGTGTTGCCTTCAATCCGCCGATGTCGGTATTCATATCTGTGGATATCTCCATATCCAGATTAAACACCTTCGCACGGGAAATATCCAGATTCCCGGCAGCATCCGTCTTTGCAAAATGCTTCCAGTACGGGGTATAGAATCCTGTATTTTCATCCTGTAAAAGAGCAATCTCATTAATTCCGTCTTCCTTGACAAATTCAGTTCCTTCCACGGAAATAATAAAGTTACCATCAATATCTTCTTTTAAATTAATATGCGCAAGCTTGGAGAGTTCATCGGTCAGCTGGTTCCGTTCATCTCTCAGGTCATTGGCCTTTTCTACCTGCGCGGCCTCTATTCTGAGAATCTGCTGGTTCAGCTCTGCAATTCTGGCGCCATACTTATTCATCTCATTAACCTTCTGCTGAACCGTATAATTCATATTGTCCTGATATTCACAAAGTCCGTCATACACAGCGGCAGCTCTGGTGGTGAACTCGTTGCATCGCTGAATGAACACACCCTGATTTACCGTATTGGAAGGATCCTTCGCGATTTCCTGCACGGATTCCCAAAGATTCTTAATTGCGTCCGCAAAAGCTTCCCCTTCCAGCTCCTGAAAGAGGTTCTCAATTTCGCCGACAGCATCATAAGTCGTATCATAAAATGCACTGCGACCGGATTCACGGCGGTAAGTTTTATCAAGGAAATAATCTCTGACCTGCTTTACCCGGGCATACTGAACGCCCAGACCTGCCTGCTGATACGCATTGGCAGAATTGGTTTTAGAAAGAGTTCTATACGTACGGGCGGTCTGCTGTACCTGCTGACGGGTATAACCGACCGTATCCACGTTAGACATATTATGTGCAGTTGTATTTAATGCATTCTGACCGGTCTGAAGACCACTCTGTCCGACATATAAGCTTCCCATCAAAGACATATCATCACCCACTTCATAACAAGTTTATTGTTTTGCATCAAAAGCGCTTGTTTCTACGCCCATCTGTGCTCCCGTATTGTATGCTCCCCGGTTATAATTCGCGGTTTCCGGAGCAGATTTCATCGACTGAAGCATATTGAGATCATAATCAATCATCTCAAGGGAGTTCTGAATCAGAATACGGTTCTGATCATTCACCCGTTTTACCTCATAGACGACGGTGCGCAGACGATCATGCACTTTAGCCAGCTTCTGCTGTTCCTCAGGTCTTTGTGCCAGGATCTCGATAAGATCCGGAAGCAGCAGTGTTTTAACGTCCCTGTTAATTACATTGGCGATGTCGGCAAATACCTCCTGTCTTTTACGTTCCAGATGGGTGATCCTGCTGACAACGAGTTGTTCTTCATCCGTGATGCGGGCTAATTCCTCTAAGTTTCCGGCAACTAAAACCGGTGTTTTCTTTGTAGATAATTCAAGCAGCTGGTCATATTCCTGACTCTCGTTATTCAATACTTCAATCAGGTTCTCCATTAAACTGGCCACTTGAATTACCTCATTTCTTCATATTTTGCAAATAATTTATCCGCAAAGCTTTCATTGCTTACTTCATACGTTCCGTTCTGGAGCTTCGCCTTAATCGGAGCAATTACATCCTCCCTGATGTCACTGCTTCCTGCAACTGCAGCTTTGGCTGTCTGGATATCCTTGCCGATACTGGAGATCTGGAGCTGATCGGAAAGTCCTCTCTTTGCTGCTGCCTGCGTTTTCGAAGCCTTCTTCGTGTTATAAAGCTGCTGTACCTGGGTATATGCTTCAATACGCATATGGATACCTCCTTCCATGGATTTCCATTCCGGGTTCTATTCACGTAGTAACTGCTTATCTGAAATAGTAACACTGAATAGTTACCAGTTTTCTTTGATATAAATATCGGTTGATTTCAAAAGAACTTTAGAGAAAAATGAAAAAAGTGTCATCCTCCGGCTCTGCAGCCTTCCATGGATGACACCTTCATTCTTCTTATCTGTCAGACAATCCGTTCCCTGTCTGTTTTATTTTTTCTTTCTAATAGAAAGTACCTTATTGGTAATGATACCAAGAATCAGGGCACACGCAACCTCGGTAATGGTAACGGAACCAAAGCTTACGGCAAGACCACCGATACCGCAGATCAGAATTACGGATACGGTAAAGAGGTTCGTGTTGTCATTTAAGTCCACATCCTGGATCATCTTAAGTCCGGATACTGCGATAAAGCCGTAAAGAGCCACGCAGACACCACCCATGACACAATTCGGAATAGTTGCAAGGAAGGTAACGAACGGAGCTACGAAGGAAGCCGCAATACACATTAAAGCAGTTACAAAAATGGTAGCCACGGAAGCGTTTCCGGAAATAGCAACACATCCTACGGACTCACCGTATGTGGTATTCGGGCATCCGCCAAAGAATGCACCAACCATGGAGCCGACGCCATCACCGAGCAGGGTTCTGTGAAGACCGGGATCCTCTAACAGATCTCTTTCAATAATGGAAGAAAGATTCTTATGGTCAGCAATATGTTCTGCGAATACAACGAAGGCAACCGGAACATAAGCAACTGCAATGGTTCCTAAATAAGCACCCATGGATCCGACCTCTCCGTAACCAAACGGAGATCCGAATGCGGTTACGAAAGTGAAGTTCGGATACCACTGCATATTTGCGAATGCGGAGAAATCAATGATCTTTAATGTATCGATGCCTGCCACGTTACCGATCACGGTAAGGATTGCTGCAAGTGCGTAACCGGATACAATACCGATAATGAACGGAATCATCTTAAGCATTTTCTTACCATATACAGAGCAGATCATGGTAACGAATAAGGTTACCAGTCCGCAGAGCAGACAAAGGTAAGGAGAAGCAGCCTGTGCACCGTCTGCAGTAAATACCTTGCCGGTTGTCAGGTCACCAACTGCATTTCCTGCAAGGGAAAGTCCGATGATGGCAACGGTAGGTCCGATTACAACGGCAGGCATCAGCTTGTTGATCCACTTAACGCCGACAGCCTTAACCACAATAGCAAGTACAACATAAACAAGGCCTGCAAAAGCTGCACCGATAATCAATCCGAAGTATCCTAAGGACATGGATACACCACCTGCAAAAGCAGAGAACATGGATCCGATGAAAGCAAAGGAAGATCCAAGGAATACAGGGCTCTTAAATCTGGTAAACAACAGATAAATAATGGTTCCGACACCGGCACCGAACAATGCTGCGGAAGCGGACATATCGTTTCCGATAATTGCAGGAACAGCGATGGTTGCTGCAAGAATTGCCAGTACCTGCTGCAGGGCAAAAATCAGTGTTTTGCCAAACGGCGGTCTGTCTTCTACGTTGTAGATCATTTTCATAGTTTTCCTCCATCTCGCACGCACGGTGCGCATTTGTATATTTATATTTTTCCTATAGCATTATGGCATCATACCTTTAAAAAGTAAAGTATTTTTCAAAAACGTTCCATAATTCAAAAATAGATACAAAAACAGAACTTCCTATGGTATAATTATCTCAGCAAACGATGAAGAGGCATTTTCATTATCCAAAAAGGAAATGTTTCTAAATATTCTAGGAAAAGAGAGGGATTTGAAATGTCAGATATGTCAAACGTATTTATACTGGATCACCCGTTAATTCAGCATAAAATTTCCCGTCTGCGTGACGAGAACACCGGAACCAATGAGTTCCGTAAATTAATCGAAGAAATTGCAATGCTTATGGGCTATGAAGCACTCCGTGATCTTCCGATGGAGGATGTGGAGATCAAGACTCCGATTGAAACCTGTAAGACTCCGATGATCGCCGGCAAGAAAATGGCGATCGTTCCGATTCTCCGTGCAGGACTTGGTATGGTAGGCGGTATTCTTGCCTTAGTTCCCTCTGCCAAGGTTGGACACATCGGCTTATACCGTGATCCCGAAACCCACGAACCCCACGAATATTACTGCAAGCTCCCTGAACCCATTGACCAGAGAACCATCGTTGTCCTGGATCCGATGCTTGCAACCGGCGGTTCCGGCTCTGAAGCAGTTGATTTCATCAAGCAGCATGGCGGTAAGAACATTAAGTTCATGTGTATCATTGCTGCTCCGGAAGGCCTGGAGAGACTTCGCAAGGATCATCCGGATATCCAGATTTATGTCGGACACCTTGACCGTTGTCTCAATGACCACGCTTACATCTGTCCAGGTCTCGGTGATGCCGGCGACCGTATTTTCGGAACGAAGTAAGCAACGGAATAAAATAGGAATACCTTAAGAATAAGATATAAAATCAGATAATCAGCCCGGTAAGTAAATGTAAATTGCTTACCGGGCTGCTCTATCTCTGTTCTTGCTTTATTTATTGACCGTTTACTCCATGGAACTGCGGATAACCTCCATCAGCTCATCCGGCATAATCAGATGCTCTGTATCGATACCCTTTTTATCCGGGTCATAAACAATTCTTCGTGGATCCCTTCCATAGGGGTGTGCCCTGCATGTTCCTCCATAATAAACATAGGGTTCATCGTTCTGCACCTGTCCGTTGCAGATCTCCCATACCGCCTGACTCTGGGCTTCACAAAGAGAGGCATCCTCCAATCCATGGCTGTGTCCGCACAGAATATAGTCAAAATAAGGACGGAGTTTCTGAAGCTTGTCTAAGGACTGCAGCATCACATTCATTTCGCAGCATTCCGGAAGCTGCATCCAGGTCTGTTCAATCACTGTATCTCCGCTAAAGAGAATCCTGTCCTTCCGGTCAAGTAATACGATACTTCCCGGCGTATGTCCCGGGGTTTCATATATCTCCAGTTCAATTCCTCCAAGATCAATCACTGTGCCTTCCAAAATCGGTTCAAATTCAGCAGGTTTCCGTCCGGTTTCCTTCATCATCTGTACAAATCCGTCCGCTTTAAAATATGCATTGGCAATTCCGATATCCGCAGGATGAATATAAGCCTTGTCGAAGTAAAGATTTCCATAGGTATGATCAAAATGTCCATGGGTATTTACCAGCATGAGCGGAAGATCTGTAAGGGTCTTTACTGCTTCCTTTAAATCCTCCTGTCCATACATGGTATCAATCACAAGAGCCTTATCGGTTCCTGTAACCAGATAGCCGGTACCGTCATCGTGATCGTTTAACAGCCAGATATGGTCGTTGATTCTCTGTATTTTAAGTCGTTTGAATAATTTGTTCAAGGTATTCCTCTTTCTCCGTCCGTGCATCTGTTCTGTTACAAAATGCCAAACTGCCTTTCTATTCATGTGTTGATTGATTAAGCACTGCTCCACGACTTGAAAGCTGCTTACTCTGCAGCGTGAAGTCCCGTTGCTTTATCCGAAATATCCGAAACAATGCCGCTTACGGAATCTACCAGCTCGCTGTTGACTTCACATGCCTCGAAGGTTTCGTTGGCATGTGCCGATACCTCTTCGGTTACGGCAGAAATGGTCTGGATATTTTCTACAATATCGGAGTTGGCTGTTTCTAATTCCTTAACAATTTCCATAAGTTCACCGGTCACACTGCTGATCTTCTCTGTACCTTCGGAAATGCCGGTAAAGTTGTTCTCAACCTCCTGCGCATTCACTGCATTGGACTGGTTACAGTCGGTTACCACCTGCGCTGCTTCCGCCACCGAAGATAATTCCTGATGAATATGTCCGATCAGTTCGGTGATATTCACTGTTGCATCCTTTGTCTGGCTGGCCAGACCGGAAATCTGCTGTGCCACAACTGCAAAGCCCCTGCCTGCTTCCCCGGCACGTGCAGCTTCAATACTTGCATTCAGGGCTAACATTCCGGTACTGTTTGCGATACTGGTAATCGTTTCAATGATGGTATTCATCCGATCGGCATATTCACTTAACGTATCCATCCTGGACACCATCTCACGATTGGCGCTGATGGACTGCTCAACCTGTTTCGAAAGGGTCTCCATATGTAATTTTCCTTCTTCGACCTTCTGAACTGTATTCTTCGCATTCTCCTCAATTCCACCTGTTGCATCCTTGACACGTGCAATCCGATCCTGAATCTGTTCGGTACGCTGAAGCTGCGTCTGGACAGCCTGTGCCGTTTCATTGCTCCCTTTGGAAACCTCTTCCATGGAATCGTGGATCTTCGTCATGGAATCTGAAAGAGTCACCATTTTGCCGGATGCCTCTTCAATCTGATCCACCATGCCTTCAGACGTTGCTATAATGTGATCCATCAGTGTCTTATTCTTTTCCTGCTGTACCTCTACCAGATGAAGCTTGTTATCATTGATCTTCTTAACCACCCTTGTACTGATCTGTATGAAAATACTACAGATAATCATACAGGCCAGCCGGATCTCCACATCCGGCATCTGTTCGGAAGGAATTCCTGTTGTCAGTGCCTTCCAGATCACCCAGGCAATATTGGATGTAATACCGCAGAAAGCAATCGTAGATACATACCGGATATCTGAATATACCGTCAGTAAAATAAAAAACGGCAGGATATACACAAATGTACTGATGGAATTCGTTGTGAAAATAGCAAACAGATAAAACATCCCATATGTTATTGCCAGAATATGCCGGATACTGGCCGCATCCTTCTTCTTAGAATAAATTGCCAGTTCCACTGCAATCGGAATAATCATAAATGCTGCCACTACAAGAAAATAAGAAAGCGTTCTGGATCCCTTTAAAAGTTCCACCACATACGAAATAAGTAACACCGTATCCAGTGCAATGTGCCCTCCAATGGCCACCTTGTTAATGTAACCTGTGTCATTTGTCCCCATCATAAATTCCTCCTATATTACCACATTTCTTATCACTAACTATCTAGTATAACGGTTTCTAAATAACTATACCATTCACGTAGAATATTTTTCTGAGAGTGCAGGATAAAAAACGTAGGCGTAGCGGGCTACGCTGAGGATTTTTATCCTGTGCTATCGGGAAAATAGGCAAGTGATATGGGGTAGTTAATTTAAAACTGTTATACTAGTATCTATAACTGCTTCATGCCATGTGAAATGATGTTCTATAAATATCTGCATCAACCGTCTGCTTCCACACAGCATCTCAAATCTTATCTGCAGATGTCCCATCTACAAATCATCTTCTGTGTAAAAAGTTCCTGTCATGGCCGCATTAATCTCTGAAATTTCACGGATTCCATTAATATAATCCGCATAAATATCCCAAAGATCCATATCGCAGTCATTCAGTCCATCATCATCCGGAAGCCACTGTTTAATTAAGGCAATCCGTTCCTGCTTCGTGGTATCCGCGATTAAATTACTCTTCATTATTCCTTCCTCCCATGGCATATCAAAATGAGGCTTTTCCCCCAATCAATGTATCAGATCATTTCATACTGCATCCACTCATATTTGAGCCTGCTTCCTTCGCAGATCTCTGCAGGGAGCAGCGCACGTGCCACGAGCTTCAGATCCTCTGATTCGATATCGGTACGCTTCAGGTTGGCGTAATCGCCATCAATGCTTACCACTTCATAATAAAATGTTTCCATCGCTTTTCTGGGCTCCTTCCTCATTCCTTATTTTCCCGGAATGTCACCGGTATCTTTCCTGAATTTTTCCTTTTCTCTGCACTTTGGCCGGTATCATCCTGTTTACTCTGCACAAAGCTCTTCTGCCAGCTTCTGAATCTGTGGCAGATCGTTCTCCTTCATGGCAGAACGGATGGTTACCACGGTATCGCAGAAGGTCATCTCTTTCATACCTTCCAGTGCTTCCTTCATCTTTTTGGCTGCCATCGGTGCCCAGCTTCCGTTTTCCATGAGCCCTATTTTACGCTTCTGGAAATTCTTTGCTTTCAGATGATTGAGATAGTCTTCCATCGGCAGATACATGCCGCCATCATAGGTGGCACAGGCCAGTACAAGACGATCGTAACGGAATGCATTCGACACGGCCTGCGCCAGGTCACAGCGGCACAGATCCATCACATACACCTGCTGCCCTGCACGGGTAAGCTTATCCGCCAGCGCTTCTGCTGCCTTACGGGTATTTCCATAGATCGAAGCATAGGCAATCAGAACTCCCTTTTCCTCCGGACGATAGCTGCTCCAGGTATCATACAGACCAATATAATGTCCCAGATTTTCGGTAAGAACCGGTCCATGAAGCGGACAGATCATGGCGATATCGAGTGTTGCCGCCTTTTTCAGCAACGTCTGCACCGGTGCCCCATATTTCCCGACAATATTGATAAAATATCTTCTTGCCTCATCCTCCCAGGGCTCCTCAGCCGACAGACTTCCAAATTTACCAAAACCGTCTGCGGAGAAAAGCACCTTTTCTGACTGCTCATAGGTCACCATCACCTCCGGCCAATGTACCATCGGTGCCATGAAAAACTGTAAGGTATGTCTTCCAAGGCTTAAGGTATCGCCCTCCTTCACGATCACTTCACGTCCCTCTATATTCAGGTCAAAAAACTGTGCGATCATCGGGAAGGTCTTGGCATTTCCGACAAGTTTCATTTCGGGGTACTTCTCAGCCACCCTCTGGATATTGGCTGCATGATCCGGTTCCATATGGGACACAATCAGATAATCCGGTGTTCTTCCCTCCAGAACCCTTTCCAGATTGGACAGCCACTCCTCAGTTGCCCGCCGGTCAACGGTATCCATAATGGCAATCTTTTCATCCAGAATCACATAGGAATTATAAGAAACGCCATGCAGCATCCGGTACTGTCCTTCAAACAGGTCAATCGTTTCATCATTTACACCCACATACTTTATGGTATCTGTAATTTTCATCTGTCTTCTCCTCGTTTCTGCATATTTCGCAGTAATTCAACATCACAATCCGCATTTATGCTTCTATACTTATTCCTTCACATTGACAGCTCCATGCACACACAGCTGCAATCATGCATCTGAACGGGAATAAGCATTTTTCATCTGGTTACTGAGCTCATATAATACTTTATTTAAGGTATCCGTTGCTTCCTTTTTCAGCATAGACGCCACTTCCTTATTCGCCCTCTGTCGGATTTCCTGACGCTTCATAGAATCGCTCTCCTGATTCAGCAGGGCATCGTAGCGGTTCAAAAGCTGGTGGCTCTTCGCCATCACACTCTCCTGATAACGCTCTGCATGGAAAACCGACCTGCCATAAGAAGCATCGGTCATGGCTGCAATCATTCGGCTTGCCCAGTAGAAGTTCTCTGTTGAAGCATCTTCTGTAGTATTGCTTAAATACTCCGGAGTCTCATCCACCATCGGATAGAACGGTGCCAGTGTATTAAAGGCATTAGAAGCATACGCAATCCATTCTACTGCGCTGCAATCCTTCTCTATACCGGGACGCAGCTGCAGGACAGCTACAAAGTCATTCCGGTTGATTCCGATAGAGCGGAAGGCTCCCTTCATGGATTTATCTCCATACGCTGCATACGGATCATACGGTGTTCCCTGAAAGTGTGAGGAAAGTACATACTTTACATCCTCAACCGTAATCTTCCTTTCCGGCACCATGCACCACGGAATATCATCGGAAAATGGCGTGTAATCGGCATGTTCTCCATCCCACACCTTCGTATGCGGATTTAAGTACCGCTCCATAAACCAGGCACGCGGCGTATTATACACATGATCGGAATCATCGTGCGTTCCAAAGGCATCTCTCGGATTCCACATATCATCCAGTGACACATTCAAGTGATACTGCTCCATAAATTCACGCAGGTCTGCGGAACACATGAAGTTCTTTTTCTCTGAATAAGCATCGTCAAGGTCAAAAAAATCAATGCCCAGCTGGTTCGGCATGACAACATAGGAATCATCCGGCACTCTTCTTGCCATCCAGTGATGCCCGCCGATTGTTTCCAGCCACCAGATCTCATCCACATCCTGGAATGCGATTCCATTCATCTCATAGGTTCCGTATTTTTCGATAAGGCTTCCAAGACGCTCCACGCCCTCGCGTGCACTGTGAATATAGGGAAGCACCAGACAGACAATATCCTCTTCCCCGATTCCTCCAATCTGCTCTTCCTGTCCATCCTGTTCCGGGACATATTCCACCAGTGGATCGGCTCCCAGGACTCTGGGATTATTGGCAATGGTTTCGGTTGCTGTCATGGCAACATTTACCTCATTCACGCCACAGGCTGCCCAGATACCTTTTCCTTCAATCGCATTGGGCATTGCGGTGTAGCGCATAGGATTTTCCGGCAGCTCCACGGTCACGTGTGAGAGCACGGACTGATACGTTCTCTTCTGTTCCTCCGGATGGATCACGACAAATTTCTTAGGCATAAAATGGCCCGAACCTGAATCGTCATTTCTAGCGATCATGGTCGAGCCATCAAAGGATGCATGTTTTCCTACTAAAATAGTTGTACAGGGCATGTTACTCTCTCCTTATTCTTACATTGACGTACAGCTTCTGCTCCTTGCTGCACTAAGGGGAGTATACCACATTTTATGGAGTTCGTATACATTTGAGGTAAGTGAGAATTTATTTAACAGCCATGTGAAATAAACCTTACAATTTCATCCTTTTCCGGCATTACCCGAAGTGCACCTCTTCTTGTTGTAATAATAGATGCTGCCGCATTGGCAAATCGAAGCATTTCCTCCAAATCATTCTTTTTCAGATCCCGATATCCCTTTTCCAGAATCTGTCCCAGCATACAGCCCATAAACGTATCTCCTGCTCCAGTTGTTTCAACCGTATTTCTGCTGATAAAGGCCGGCATAACAGCCTTTTGTTTCCCACAATATGCCGCACTTCCATTTTTACCCATAGATAACAGAATCAGTGCTATCCCATACTTTTCCTGAAGCTGTTTCACTGCTTTGTCAAAATCAGCTTCTCCGGTAAACCACAATAACTCATCGTCTGAGATTTTTAAAATTTGGCAATGCTTAAAGCCATAACTGATCTGTTCTCTGGCCAAGGCTTCGCTTTTCCATAAAGGCTTTCTCAAATTAGGATCAAAGGAAATCCAGATCCCTGCTTTTTTGTAGCACCTCTGACCGGTTCATCCGTAAGTGACAAAGATCCAAAGTGAAAAATCTTTGCGTCAACAATCAATTTCTCCCTTATCTCATCTTCACAAAGCATGATATCAGCCCCGGGATTTCTGTAAAACCAGAAATCCCTGTCTCCGTCATCTTTGTTCTGCACAATTGCTAACGTTGTATGTACTGCAGGATCATAGCAAAGTCCCTCTGTCCCAATTCCATTTTCCTTAAGCGCATTTTCAAGCTGATATCCAAATCCATCCCGGCCTACTTTTCCAAGAAATACCGTATTTCTTCCAAGTTTTTGCAGCATGGCAAGAACATTACACGGTGCTCCTCCAGGGTTTGCTTCAAAAATCGGATTTCCCTGATCACTGTATCCATTTTGTGTAAAATCAATCAGTAATTCTCCCATTGCTGCCACATCATATTTTTTCATCACAGCACCTCAATATCATATTTTTCTATGTCTAAAATCGTTTTTCCGTTGCTTTCAAAATAAATTCCCAAAGCATCCAAAGGTGTGTAAATCAATGATGTCATCACCTGTTCTCCACCATTCACAAAAATTTCTACCGAATATCTGTCAATTAAAATTCGAAGACCGACATGTCCATCCCCGTCACTTACTTTCATGCTTCGTGAACAAAGGACATCCTTTCTCAACCCGGAATGAGTCCGGTCGAAGGTAACCACACCTTCCTCTCTGTCATAAACAATTTCCGAATATCTTCGTCCATCTGATGCCAGTCTTATCCGGAACTTTGTATACTGATTGCCTTTCAGGTCCAGCATCAGATCAATCGTTCTTCCGCTTATGCCATCCAACTGTACACTTTTTTCAATATCAATATCCTTATATGCCACTTCATTCATATGATAATTATCCAATTCACATACCGGACGTTGACAGATTCTGCCATCACGGATAAACAGTTCTCTCGGAACCGTCATCATTCCTGACCATCGCTGTCCGTCCGGATAAATCGGATTATCCCACGATTGCATCCATGCGATCAGAATCCTTCTGTTATCCTCTGTCTGCATAGTCTGAGGGGCATAAAAATCAAGTCCATAATCCACGCACTGAGCATATTCCCTTGTAAACTGCATTGTTTCTTTATCATAGGTTCCTGTCAGAAATACCGTATTGCTTCCATTATGAAATTCAACCCCTTCTGCTTCCATCTCCTGTGGTGAGATCAACAGTACCTGTTTCCCTGACAAAGGAAAAAAATCCGGGCATTCCCACATCTTACTGCCTTCCTTCTCACTATGATCCAGAACGCCTGCATAGTTCCATTTGTCCAATTCATCAGCAAAAAACAAAACAGCCTGACCCACACCTTCACGGTTACGGCTCCCTACAACCATATAATACCGGTCATTTTCCTTCCAGATCTTAGGATCTCGGAAATCTTCAAGACTGCAGCCCTCTGGAAGCATAGACGCAGTCACAACCGGGTTTTGCGGATGTTTTGTGTAATCAATTCCATCTCCCATGGCTATACACTGTGTCTGTAATGTTTTTGTCTCTCCATTTTCCAGCTTCTGACTGCCAACACCGGTATAAACCAGAATCTGCTTCTGCCCATCCTGCATGGCACTTCCAGAAAACACACCGGAATGATCATATGGGCAATCCGGAGCAAGAGCTGCCGGCAGGTATTCCCATTTAATAAAGTCGATGCTTTTTGCGTGCCCCCAATACATCAATTCCCATTTTGCCGCATATGGATAATATTGAAAAAACAAATGATGTTCTCCCTTATAATCTGAAAATCCATTTGGATCATTCATCCATCCAACAGGGTTGGAAAAATGATATGCCGGCCTGCTTTCTTTTTTTATTTTCCTGCATTCTTCTTTTTCATATTTTCTAGCCTGATCTAACATTTCGCTCATTCTTTCACCTCAATCAATTTTTGCAGACAAAAAGGGACAATGTGCATAACACAATCATCCCTTTCTTACAAATCATATTCCTATCTTGGCCATCTTTTTCTTTTATCCGGCAATTCAGGGAATGCATTATGTGGTTCTCTCTGATACCAGAATGCAACACTTGACAGATCATCCTGACGTTCAAACAATCCTGCGCTGCATACGCCAATCTGCTGTATTGTCACCTTCAGATTTTCATCAAAAAAGATCGGATCCTTTGCATGCCACCGGTAAAATCCACGCATAGGCGGACAATCATCATTGTGATACGCATTAGTAACCAGCGTATCATGCCTGGAATAAAACGGATATCCAAGATAGTGCATGGAATAACAGTGTTCCTTCATTTTAGGATCGCCTTTCTGCGAAAAACTCCAGGATCCACCAAAATAATCCTCCATACCTGTTCCGCAAATAGTAGGGAACTCTCTGTCACCGTCAATATAAAACTTAATTTCGCCTTCCCCCCACCAGTATCTCTGAAGTGTAGACAAGCCTATGTAGGTTCCCACATATCTGCCTATCCCCCGGATGCCATCCACAATGGTGTAGTCTTTCCCTAATTCCGTAATTGCTTCCCTTCTCCATTGCGCATGAAACAATTCCGTATCATCCGGCATGTCCTCGTACAACGTATAGTCAATCTGATAAAAGAATGCCGGAATGGCATTTGCGTGTTCATTAATCAACATAATTCTTGCCGATTTTTTAAAGGGCATTTCAAAATAACTATTCAGTCCGCGTAAAGGAGCAACTGCAATAAATGCCGAATCTATATAGCACTCTGTAGAAAATCCACAGCAGAAAAAATCACCCAGTGGAACATCAACCGATGGATTTTCCTCTCCGTCCCAATACATTCTGAGAATCAGATCACGCATAACAAAGCAATCTGCTTCACTGGTTTTATCATCTACTGTAATCCATATATGCGAAATAACCCCGGCTCCCTGAATATCTGCCAGCACAACTTCATCCCCCGGAGCAATATTCGTGAGACACGGACTTCCCTTCCTGGATTTTCCAAGATTGCTGGAAGCCATTCCTCCCCTGCCCTTTTCTCCCGTAGGATTTTCTGCATTTATTGCTCTGCTTTTTCCTCGTCTAATCGATAATGGTTCCATCTGTCACTTTCTCCTGATTGCATTTTTCGGCCAGGTGATAATTCTCATATTGGCATTTTCCATTTTCTACAAATACGCCTATACCGCCAATTCCGGTACTATAACATCTGCTTGCAAGTGCAGTCCCGTTCACATAGCTGACTATGATATTACCACTCATAAAAATCTGAATGTGTGCTTTGTTGTCTTTAAAAGCGACCGGACGTTCCTCAATGTAAGACTGATCTCCATCACGCCGGTTAAAACGATCCATCACAATCCGATTTTTGCAGCATTCCAGCCGGAGCTGGCACCACTTTGAGAGATTTCTGTCTTCTGTATGGAGCATAATGCCGACATACCTGGTTCCCTCTTCCCAAATAACATCTGTTTCAAACATGCACTCCGGCTTTAATCCACCAAGCTCGCACCAGCCAAATCCCTGCTTTTCCTCACCGATAATTGCATTCCCTATTCTCCAGTCTCCCTGTACCTTCTCCGGTATCAGTTCAACCTTTTCACAATATGCGTTTACTACAGTTTCAAGTGGTTTTACTTCAAGTTCGCCATTTTCTTTCTGTACAAGTTCATGTGCAAGAAGAGTTCCTCCCCAGATACATTTTGCGGCATCATCACAGTCTCTCTTCACAGACTGCCAGCCGACCAGATATCTATGTACGCCATCCGATACCGTTTTGGCCGCATAAAACTGACGACCATCAAACATATCATCATTTGCCGGCTCTATCCATGGTCCTTCCAGACTGTCCGCATACCGGTATCTGGTTTCCCACCAGTTATTAAAGCAGGAAAATATTAAATACCATTTATCTCCCATTTTGAATGCATTATTGCATTCATGGGTAATAAAAATGCGTGGAGCATATGTGATTTTATAAAATTTCCAATGGTCACAGTCATCGGAAACATATATTACCGTGCAGCCTCTTCTATAATCCGCACCTTCCTTTTCTGTGGCTGTAACCAGCATAACGTATTTGCCAATCTCTTCATTCCAGGACACGTCCGGGTCTCTCCAATGTCCATCTGCACAATGTTCCTGATCAGGCACCATAAAGAACGAGCTGTCCTTTTCCCAATTCAGAAGATCTTCGCTGATGGCTCTCATAATCACCTGCTCATGCCTCTCTGGAGAGATGGTGTCCGGATTACGGAATCCCGTATAATAAAAATAAAATTTCTCACCCATCCGGCAAACACTTCCAGTTCCGACATGCCACTCCTGATCTTCGTCCCCGCCTCTTTTAATGACCATCTCAGCCTCTGAAAAGCTAACGAAATCTTTTGTTCTTGTCAGATAAACACATTCATCCTTTAAAAAAAACAGATAAAATTCTTTCTGCCAGTAATAAGGCATAAAATCTCCACACATGGTAGCATGTGGCATTCCCACATATTGATCCCGTGGTGTATAAAATATATCGTGTTTCATCCATTTCTCCTTATTCATGTAAAATACCGGTTGATTCCCGGAATACCAGGGTCGTCTGGACATAAGTATACCTGGACGGCAGTTTCTTATTCTGAATGCGCGATAACAGCAGATCCGCTGCAATCATCCCGATTGCGTCACTGTTAATCCGCACGGTTGTTAACGTCGGATTACTTAAGGCTGCCACCGGCATATCATCAAATCCGACAACCTTAACATCTTCCGGAACAATTAATCCCATTTCACGCAACGCACGTATCAGTGTGACCGCAATCTCATCATTTGCACAAAAGAAGACATCCGGCAGCATCTCCAGTTCTTTAATTCTTTCACACATCCAATGATAATCACTATACTTTTCCTGATCCAATGCACATACAGAGCCCTTTTCAAAACCGCTGATTCCTGCTTTCATCAATGCCCTGTCACAAGCTTCCCACCTCTCATGGAAACTGCGGCAGTGATCTTTATCTCCAACAAATCCAAACTTCCTGTACCCGGCATCAATCATTTTGTGAACTAATATACTGATACTATTTTGATTTTCCATTAATATCAAATCCAGATTTGTAAAACGTTCATCAATTTCAACTGCAGAGTCAATAAACAAAATCGGTTTTTTCGTTTCACACAAGAATGTACTATACTCCTTATCAAACATTTCAATGCACACAATTCCATCAATTCTGTCATCTTCCATTCCACGGGGAGCCTGATTCATTCTCATTTCTTCTTCGGTTACAACTTCGATTTCTACGCGATATCCTTCTCGAGCAATTTTCTTCTGAAATGCGTCCAGTGCACGCACACCAAAATGCTGATTCATGGGAATATGCGAGGTGACAAGCAGAAGGCTTTTACCATTTCTTATTATTTCCTGTTCTTCCTCCAAGGCAGCCATTTCCAGCTGCTTATAGCCCATTTGCTTTGCCCGGTTCAGTACAAGCTGTTCCGTTTTTTCAGAAACACCACCCTTTTGATTCAACACCTTGGAAATTGTATTTCTGGAAAGATTCAATTCTTCTGCAATTTGATTAATTGTTATTTTTGCCATATACGCTGCCCTTTTCTCCAATATTATAGAATTACAAAGTAACTCCATTCCTTTCATATTGAATTAACCATACC
>ERZ1026850.558-NODE-558-length-22716-cov-3.270774_pt1 | contig 22716 bp, 20 predicted proteins | sample MGYA00380155_ERZ1026850 | MGnify/ENA primary metagenome ERZ1026850 (study PRJEB33269, sample SAMEA4719791) | human gut metagenome | biome: human-associated habitat; feature: organic feature; material: feces | place: Cameroon | collected 2013-10 ... | reverse complement strand
CACTCCCATCCCTCAGCCTTCTGTCTGAAATCGGCATTCTGAACCAGCATAGTCACATCGGTACCGGCAGGTGTACCCGAAGAGAGTGCCTTGAGCACCATATCGTCGATATATGCAATCTCCTTGGCAATACCCTCGGTGCTGAGAGAGTAGTTGTTGAGAATGTAGTTGAGCGAGCCGTTCACATACACCTCATTGGGCTCAATGGTATCCTCAAGGTAAGTGCGAAGCACGTTGGCAGGCTCATTCACCATACCCTCAATCTTCTCCAGAGTGGCTTCTGCCACCAGAATCAGGTTGTCATAAGCCTTCTTGTTCTCATCGATAAGAGCGATGTCGGCCTCTATCTGTGCACACTTGGCCACGAAATCATCCACTGTGGTGCATGCTGCAGCCTCCTGAGCGTGCTGGCGGAGTGCATTCTTGAGGGGCTGATATGCCTCGAATTCATCTGCCATAACCTCTATCTGGTCGGCATAAAGGCGTGCAGCCTCCTTCAGAGTCTCTTCGTTGGTGATGCAATAAGTACTGCCATCCAGCACGAGCACCATACCATGAGTCTGGTCAAGCACGGGAGTCTCATCCTGTTCCAGCGTCTGGCGCCAGATTGCTCTCGTAGCAGTCTCGCCATTGAGCTTCCAACAGATTTCTCCACTACCCAGTTCGTCGTCGGCAACCAGTGTGGCGCCATTGTCGCTATCGCCTATCAATGTGGAGTAATAGCAGTTTGTCACCTTGGCCTTACTTGGATTACGAGCAAAGACAGCGCCTTTCTCGGCCACATTACCTATATCGGCCAGTTGCAGACAGTTCTTTATAGTGGTATTTCCATCTGTCCAACCAACGAAACCAGCGCAGCAATTGGTGACCTCTGAGGTGATGCTGCCCTTGAACACGCTGTTGCTGATGACTGTACCATCGAATGAAACACCCACGAAACCGCCATGTGTGCCATCACCCACGGTAGTAGAGATGATGTTCACGTCTGATGAAACGCGGTCGATAACCGTATTGTTCTCGGTGGTAACAGCTACAGAAGAGGCATACTGGGCAGATGCTGTGACTGTTCCTGTCACGTTGAGGTTGCGTATAGTGGCACCCCTAAGAGCCATGAAGGGAGCTGCCGTACGCTGGTCAGACTTGATATCGACCTTCAGAGTGTGGCCCTGGCCATCGAATGTGCCTGTGTAACCTCTTTCGTAGCAGATGTTCCTCTTGGAAGCAGTGAAATCAATGTCGGCCTCCAACCTGGCGTTCAGGTCAATCTTACCCATTCTTACAGAGTGGGCAAAGTTGTCCATCTCTTCATAATTGGCAATCAGAACCGTTCCGTCCTCATCGGTACGCAATGTGGGGAACACTCTATCTACGTGCTCAGCCTCACCGGTCTTCTTGACATCCACTTCCTGATAGAGCGCCTTTACCTGTTCTGCGGTCAGAGGATTGTCATAGATACGTGCGATGGCTATATCGCCCTGGAACGAATAGCCGCATGTGGAAACGGGGTTAGGCTCAAAATCGACGCCTACACCCACGAAGCGCTCCTTACCCTTTGCATCGGGCAGAGAGAGGTCGCCGCTTACACCATCGACAGTAGAAGCAAGTTCACCGTTGGCATAAAGCTTGTATTCGCCAGTCTCCTTGTCCCAAACGCCCACAAGATGAATCCATTCGCCATCTACCACAGGGCCGAAAGTGGCATCCTTATAGCCTCCTCCGATTACGCACTCGAAGTCCCATTTGCCTCCATTGATGATGATACCGAAGCCACCGCCCTGATAACAACCGAAGACATTGCACCAGGTTTGGTTGAACTTGCCATCCTCAAAGCAGGGACGGGCCATTACCTCCATTGTCATACCATTCTCGATGGCACCGATAAGCTGGTCATTGTAGGGGATGCGAACCGTATGGAACGACTCCTTGCCCCACTGAGTTTCCTCATTGCAAAGCACATTCATGCCATACATGGGGCTCTTCTTGATGTCTGGGTTACCCAATACACGCACAGGGTTGGCCATTGCCGACGCATCTACGACCGTACCGTCATCATTGAAGATGATATCCAGCACGTCGGCTTTGGGAGCCTGCGCCACTGCTGCCAATCCCATAGTGAATGACAGGGCTGTTAGTAAGAGTTTCTTCATAATGAATACCTTGATATTAGTAAGACAATTATTTTTGATTTAGGAAAATGCTCCCCTGCCCCATGGGGTTCCATGAGGTAGGGAAGCCATCGTTTTCCCTTATTTCAGGACTTTCTTTCCGTTGATGATGTAGATACCATGCTCCAGACGGTCCTCTGAGCGTCCGGCAACGGTACCGTCCGTTCTGTAAACGACATGATCGGCAGGGCGATTGCCTTCTACCCCACTTACAGCCGTACCGTTGCCCTCTATCTTCACGCTACAAGCCTGGGAGATGGGCTTTCCATCCACACAAACGAAGAACTTGTAGTCGCCAGCCGGCAGTCCTTCTATCTGCACAGTGCCCTCTTTTCCGCTGATGGCCTTGGCCTCATGAAGCGTCACGTCGGTACCCGTCTGGTAATGGACAGTGGCATCGATGTGCTCATCCATATCCCGGAAAACGAGCTGCACGGGTTCGTCCTTACCATAGGAATCGTGCTCGCTTGCCAATGTGACGGGCTTGCCAATGACGAAATACTTGGCAGGGAAAGGCTGCACATAGCCGCCTGTCATGAAATAACTGACGAAATAGAAGCCTTCGACGAGCGGAGAAGTCCAGTTCTTGGTGCCGGCAACATTGAGCATCATAGAGCGCATACCCTTGTCATAATAGAGCCAGGTGGGACACTTGTTCTCGTACTTCGCTTCCAGTTCGGCCGAATAGATGCCCACCCAGTCGCTCTTGAAGGCAGGAGCCGATGTGATGCGCACCTGGATGCCGTCGCCCACATCATACACACGCCGGCTGGTGAGGAGTGAGAAGGCCTTGGGATTATAGTCGGTATCGGTGAGGAACACGGGAATTCGTGCCGAGCACTCGCTGTAACCCGAGTCGCGGAACATTACCAGATAGTACTCACCCGACTTGTCGTGCTTGAGTGTCATCTTTCCGTCCTTCGCGGCTGTATAGTCCCATGACAGGGACGGATTGCCCGAACCAGGAGTGGTACCCACTGGATAGAGGCCTATCCAAGCCTGGCTGCCCACGGGAGCATCCTTGTAGGTCACCTCAATGCTGTCTCCTGCCTTGAAGAACATCTTCTCGATGGAGAGAGACGATATGATGGAAACGATGGGACCATCTATCCAATCGCTATAGACAGGTTCGCCCTTCTTGCCGAAACATTCACATGGACGCACGACGAAGCGGTAACGGAACAGCGTGGGAAGTTCGGAGAGGCCGAACACGCAGAACGCTTCCTTGGCATCCTGCCCCTCACCCATGAAGCAGCGAGGCGACATCACGCGCTTGGTGACGGATATGAAGCGTACATCGAGCCACTCGTGCTCGACCTGTACCTCGTAGTCAAAAGCACGCACGCCTGTGTCTTTCTTGAACAAGTTGGGGAAGTGCACCGTCACCTGCTGCTGCTCGGTACCATAACGGTCCTTGCCTGTAGCCTGCGTGACAGTCAGCTGGGTGCCGGCAGGGAACTGCGGTACGGGAGCCGTCTTCTTGCGGTTCTCGAACGTGAGAGGTTCGCTCAGCGAGATGGGCCAAGGCATTACCCAAGGGTCGGCAACAGGCTGGTCGTCAACAAACTCACGTCGCTCGAAGGCGATAGCACCATCATACACGCGCATAATCATGCCTTGACGACCAGCGCCTCCAATGTTGGCCATCTGCGTAGGCGGCTGGCCACCCCAGTCGTCTTGATACGTATTCTCGCGACCAGGCATGGGATAGAGGTAGCTCAATGAAGAAGTACCGATGGAGGTAAACTTGTCTTGCCAGAAGTTTCTGTCATCATTGAGCGGAGAGTGAGAATGGCCCGAGAAGGCAACTGCATTGGGATAGCGGTTCAGTATCTTGGTCACATTGCCGTCGTCTCTGCCCCATGCCCATGGACCATTGCAGGTGTTGAGGGGATGGGGATGCTGGATGTAGAAGAACGGCTTCTCGGTTCCCAGCTCGTCAGCATGCCCGCTGATGAACTCACTCAAGCCGGGGATATTGTTGTTGTGCCAATGAGCGCCGATGAAGTAATAGCCATTGACCTGCTTCATCCATATGGGCGCATAGTCCTCCAGGAAGCATGCTTTCCAGGATGCAGCAACGTCCTTGATGATGGCATCCTCGCTGGATGACGCCTGCACATCGTGGTTGCCGTAGATGAAGAGCTTTTCGGTGTATTTGCCATCCAGCCCCTTGTTGTCGGGGAAGATTCTGAACCAGGCATCGGCCACCCGGTGCAACTGCGCCAGCAGTCCGTTGTCGGCCATATCGCCTGCTATTATCACGCCATCCACACGCTGGGTGCGGAAGTATTCGAGGGTATGCACGAAGGTATCCACAGAACTGTCCCCCGTGATGTGAATATCACTAAGAATACCGATGACAATATTGGGATTTCCCAATGTCTGCAGGTCCGTAGCCAGACTGGGAACCCCTGCGTAGGCGGCTCCAACCAATGCTGCTGACCTCTGGATGAAATCTCTTCTGTTCATTTATGTCAATTTAGATTGTTTCTTTGTAGCGTAAAAAGGGAACACCGCGATAGTGCCAGTTTTAGTTTATCCCCATTCCACTATGGCAAAGTTATACAAAATTTCACAGAACAGAAGCATAATATAAGAAAAGAAAGCGCCTTTTTCACCCGTACATGTTGCATAACATACATTTCACAGGATTTTCACAGAGAAAAAGCAGTTGTACAGACTTTTCATAGCAGAGCAATAGCCGTTTAGATGCAACACGCTGCATCCGTCATCGCAATGTGCTGCAACCCTCATCGCAGCGTGCTGCAAACGGTCACGCAGCGGCTTGGTTTTCCCGCAACAGACTTTTCACCCGATTCGTTGAGCCAAGCAAAAGACATGGAGATGCATTGCTGCCACCGCTATACATTATTATATATATAGGCGGGCGAGGCGTTTGAGAGCCTTTTCCAAAAGGATTACACAGCCTTATTCAGAAAAGCAACAGGGGCCGCTTGCCCTATTGAAGACAAGCAGCCCCTGCTATTTACAGGTTTGTGAAGGATTAGTCCTCGTAACCGTTAGGATTGTTCTTCTGCCAGTTCCATGCGTCGCGGCACATCTCCTCGATGCCATACTGAGCCTGCCAACCCAGCTCCTCCTTTGCCTTTGTGGGGTCGCAGTAGCAGGTGGCAATATCTCCGGGACGACGGGGTTTGAGGCTGTACTTCACGGGAACGCCGTTGGCCTTCTCGAAAGCCTTCACCACATCGAGCACGCTATAGCCGTGGCCGGTACCCAGATTGTAGATGCCCAGTCCGCAGTTGCGCTGAATGGCCTTCAGAGCACATACATGACCGGCTGCCAGATCGCACACATGGATATAGTCGCGAACGCCTGTACCATCGTGTGTATCATAGTCGCTACCGAACACGCCCAGCTCTGGACGCTTGCCGATAGCCACCTGAGTGATGTAAGGCATCAGGTTGTTGGGGATACCATTGGGGTTCTCGCCTATCTTTCCGCTCTGGTGTGCACCGATGGGATTGAAGTAACGCAGGATTACCACATTCCACTCCTTGTCGGCCCTCTGCACGTCCATCAGCACCTCCTCCAGCATTGACTTGGTCTGTCCATAGGGGTTAGTGCAATGACCCTTGGGGCACTGCTCGGTGATGGGAATGATTGCGGGATTGCCATAGACAGTGGCACTGGATGAGAAGATGATGTTCTTGCATCCGTGGTTGCGCATCACATCCAGCAGGATGAATGTGCCTGTCATGTTGTTGTGGTAATACTCCAGGGGCTTGGCAACACTCTCGCCCACTGCCTTCAGGCCGGCGAAATGGATAACAGCCTCGGGCTTTTCTGCCTCGAACACCTTTGCCATTGCCTCTGCATCGCGGATGTCGGCCTTGTAGAAAGGAATCTGCTTGCCGATGATTTCACCTACACGCTCCAGAGCCTTAGGGTTGGAGTTGTAGAGATTATCCACTACAACCACGCTGTGACCAGCCTTGTCCAACTCGATAATGGTGTGGCTGCCGATGTATCCAGCACCACCCGTGAGAAGAATCTTCATATCTGTGAGATTTAGTAAATGGTTTTATTCTTGTTTCAAATCACTGTACCAGTCCGAACAGGCGGCTCAAACCACCATCCACACCACTGAAGCCCATGAAAGCCATTGCCAGCAGGCCGGCTGTCACGAGAGCGATGCTCATACCGCGCATACCCTTGGGAATGGGCATAAGCTCAAGTTGCTCGCGGATGGCAGCAAACACTACCAGTGCCAAAGCAAAGCCTAAAGCGGTGCTGAAAGCGAACACCACACCGGTGAGCAGATTGGGCTCAAGACCCTGTGTGGCATAGTTGCCATTGGCTACCAGAATAGCCACACCCAGGATGCAGCAGTTGGTGGTGATGAGGGGAAGGAACACACCCAGTGCCTGATAAAGGGCTGGAGCGGTCTTCTTGAGGATGATTTCCACCATCTGAACCAGTGCGGCAATGACCAGGATAAAGGCTATGGTCTGCAGATACTCCAATGCGAAGGGCACCAGAACGAACTTCTGCACCAGATAGGTGACGATGGTGGCCAGCGTGAGCACGAATGCCACAGCGGCTCCCATGCCCAAGGCAGAGTCAACCTTCTTACTTACACCCAGGAAGGGACATATTCCCAGGAACTGGGAAAGCACGACATTGTTTACGAAAATAGCCGTGATGAATATCAGTATGTATGCCATGACTACGCTTTCTTAAGTTTGTTGATGAGTGCGATGAGATAACCCAGAGCGATGAAAGCACCAGGTGCAAGCACAAAGACAAGTGCTCCGTAGTTCTCGGGGAATACCGTGAACGAGAATATCTTGCCGGTGCCCAGCAGTTCACGCACGCCTCCCAGCAGAGTGAGGGCGAAGGTGAAGCCCAGACCGATGCCGATGCCGTCGAAGATGCTCTCCACAGCGCCGTTCTTGGCAGCAAATGCCTCGGCGCGACCCAAGATGATGCAGTTGACCACAATCAGGGGAATGAAGAGACCCAGAGATTCGTTGATGGCGGGAGCATAAGCCTCGATAAGCATCTGCAATACAGTCACCAACGATGCGATAACCACCACAAACGAGGGGATACGCACCATATCGGGTACCAGATTCTTGATGAGCGAGATGATGAAGTTGGAGCAGATGAGCACAGCAGTAGTGGCCAAGCCCATCGACATACCGTTCAATGCACTGCTGGTAGTGCCCAGTGTGGGACACATTCCCAGCAAGAGAACGAAGGTGGGATTCTCCTTTATGAGTCCGTTGAAGAATATTTTCAAGTATTTCATATTGTTTCCTCCTATATACCTTATTTATTAGTACTGTCGTTCTGCAGGCTGTCGGCGCTGGCCACAGGCTCTGCAGGCACCAGTTTGGCTGCCGGCACCACCTTGTAAGCACCACTTCCACAGTCAGCCGAAGCACCTTCCTGCAGCGCCTTGTAGGCACCGTTCACGCAGCGCAGGAAAGCGCGGCTGGTGATGGTAGATGCGGTGATGGCATCCACATCGCCTCCGTCCTTCTTCACTGTGAGGTTCTCCGACTCAGGATTACGGCCTATGATGTTGCCTTTTCCTTCTCTGAACCACGTAGCAGCCTTGGCTCCCAGTCCGGGAGTCTCGCTGCTCTGCAGGATGTGATAACCCTTGATACTGCCGTCGGAAGCAAATCCTACCAGCACGGTAAGGTCGCCGCCAAAGCCTTTCTTATCAGTAACCTGCACGGCATTGCCGCTTGTGGTACGATACACAATCACATTACCGGGCAGAGAATTCGTTTTCTGCACCTCCAGACTCTCGGCTTGCAGCACTTCCTTGATGCCGTTTGCCAGCGTCTGCTCCTTAATGGCGGCGATAGGGCCACTGGTCAGACTATTGACCGAAGCCAATGCCACACCTGCTATCAGAGCGATGACGGTGAGCACTATCACCATATTGTACCATGTAGATTCCAGCTTCTTCATTTCTTTGTTACCTCCCCGAATCGTTTTGGTTTACAATAAGTGTTGATGAGGGGCGTGAAGGCATTCATGATGAGAATGGCAAAAGACATTCCCTCAGGATAAGCGCCCCAGTTACGGATGACAATGGTGAGCACACCGATGCTGATTCCGTAGATTATCTGACCACGATGCGTCATGGGTGATGTGACGTAGTCAGTAGCCATGAAGCAGGCTCCAAGCATCAGACCACCGCTGCAAAGCACCTGGGGAACAGGAGCATAAACGGGATCGCACACATGGCAAACCAGCGACAGAACAGCCACTGTACCCAGGATGCTCACGGGTATGTGCCAGGTGATAATCATAAACAGGCAACCCAAGAGGAGCAGCAAAGCGCTCACCTCACCCAGCGAACCGCCGGTCATACCCAGGAACATTTCCTTGATAGAAGGCAACTGGGAAAGCACAGAGGCATCGCCAGTGGTAATGGCCTGCTTCATCACGCTCAAGGGAGTAGCAGCCGTTTCGGCATCCACCAGCGATGCATGCAGCACAGGCCAGGTGGTCATCTGTGCGGGGAAGCTGATGAGCAGGAACACACGACCCACCAGAGCGGGGTTGAAGGGGTTGCAGCCCAGTCCGCCAAAAGTGAGCTTGCCCACTCCGATGGCTACCAGAGCACCCAGGATGATAATCCACACAGGCAGATTGCTGGGCAGATTGAAGCCCAACAGAATGCCTGTAAGCAGCGCACTGCCGTCGAAGATAGTGGTGCGCTCTCTGCCGAGGATGAATTTGGTGATGGCCCATTCGAACAAGATACAGGCAACCACCGAGGTCAGCATGACCACAGCTGCTCCTGCGCCGAAGAACCAAAGGCTGGCCAAGAGTGCAGGCAGAAGAGCCAGACACACGCCGTACATATTCTTCTGTACGGAATCACCGCCATGCACATGGGGTGAAAGTGATATTATTGGTTTCATTGTTTACTCTAATTGTTGATGTGAAGGGTGATTACTTCTTGGCAGCACGTGACTTGATGATGCCCATCACGGTGCTCTTGCCCACACGTATCATGTCCAGCAAGGGACGATGACTGGGACAGGTGAACTGGCAGGAGCCGCACTCGATGCAACTGGTCACCTCGTTCTTCTCGGCATCCTCCCATCTGCTCTGGGCACTCAGGGTAGAGAGCAGATAAGGCTCAAGGCCCATGGGACAGGCACTCACGCACTTGCCGCAACGGATACAGGGGTTGGGTTCTGCACGACGGGCTTCCTTCTCGTTCATGATGAGCAGACCGCTGCTGCCCTTGGTCATTGGTACCTCCAGCGAGAGAAGGGCTTTACCCATCATAGGACCACCGCCTATAATCTTGCCGGTATCCTCTGGCAGACCTCCGCATTCGTCTATCAACTGCTGGAATGGTGTGCCCAGACGGGCGAGCAGGTTGCTTGGCTGCTTCACGCTCTTACCTGTAACGGTAATGATACGGTCAATCAGAGGCTTGTTCTTCATCACTGCCTGATAGATGGCAAAGGCTGTACCCACATTCTGAACCACTGCACCCACATGAATGGGAATGGCTGGGGGAGCTGGTACCTGACGTCCGATGACAGCATCTATCAGCTGCTTCTCACCTCCCTGGGGGTATTTCACCTGCAAGGGAACCACCTCGATGTGGGGATGCGACTTGGCCTTCTCGGTCATCAAGGCGATTGCATCGGGCTTGTTGTTCTCAATGCCGATGAAACCCTTAGTGACGTTCACAGCCTTCATGATGATTTCCACACCCTCCAGGATCTCCTCGGGATGCTCCAGCATGAGCCTGTGGTCGGCTGTCAGGTAGGGTTCACACTCCACCGCATTGATTATCACGCACTCAGCCTTGCAACCTGGAGGAGGAGAAAGCTTCACATGGCAGGGGAAGGTGGCACCTCCCAAACCTACGATACCTGCGTTCTTGATCTTCTCGATGATGGTTTTGCTGTCCAGCTCTGCATGATCGGCCAAATTCACCAGTGTGTTGCTGCGGTCGATGCTCTCTTCCCACTCGTCGCCTTCTACATTCACGTAGATGGCAGTACGGCGTGTTCCGCTGGCATCCAGAACGGTGTCTATCTTGGCCACCTTGCCGCTGACACTGCTGTGGATGGGTGCACTCACAAAACCTCCAGCCTCTGCCAGAAGCGTACCCACCTTCACCTCATCGCCCTTCTGGACAACTGGCTTGGCAGGAGCACCTATATGCTGGAACATGCTGAAGACAGCCTGCTTGGGCAGTGAAGCCTCTCTGATTGGGCTTGCAGCAGACAGTTTGTTCTCTGCGGGATGTACTCCGCCTATCTTGAATGTCTTCATTTCTGTTCCTCCTTATTGTTCACTGTTGTTGTTTCTGTGCTTTCCACCTTCACGGCAGCAGGCTTTGCCACCTGTGCAGGCTGAGCGGCAGCAGCTGCGGGCTGTTCTGCCTTAGGCTTGCGAGGCGGGAAGTTGAACGCCTTGATAGCGCCTTTTGGACAAGCGTCCTCACACTTACGACACATCTTACACTTCTCGGCATCGATGTATGCCAGGTTGTTGACCAGGGTGATAGCCTCAAACTTGTCACAAGTCTTCACGCACTTGCCGCATCCGATACAAGCTGCCTTACAAACCTTATTGGCCACAGCACCCTTATCCTTATTGTTGCAAAGCACCACCATGCGACGTCCCTTGGGACCCTTGAGCCTGATTTCAATGATACCACGGGGACAAGCCTTGGCACATGCACCACATGCTGTACACTTGTCTTCATCCACTTCGGGCAGACCCGTAACGGGATTCATGGTCAGAGCACCGAACTGGCACTTGGCCACACAGTCGCCACATCCCAGACATCCATAGGCGCATTGTGTTTCACCCATGCCTGTCATGTTCTGCACACGACAACTCTGCACGCCATCAAACTCGGCAACGCGCGGACGGTTCTCGCACGTTCCGTTACACCTGACAACAGCTACCTTTGGAGCAGAAGCCTCTGCAGCCAGTCCCAGGATAGATGCCACCTTCTCCATGACAGGCTGTCCACCCACGGGACAGAGCTTGCCTTCCAGGCTGCCGCCATCGGCTGCCTTCACACACGCAGCGGCAAAACCCGAACAACCGGGATAGCCGCACCCGCCACAGTTGGCCTGCGGCAGAACAGCCGCAACCTTCTCCAGGCGAGGGTCCTCGCTTACAGCAAATTTGTGCGAGATTATATACAGAACCACTGCAGACAGTAGTCCTATCGCTCCCAACACAATCACTGCAATCATGATTTCGTTCATACGTTGATTGAAGATTTAATTGATATTTGTATTTAATGTTTTGTTATTTCAGGGGAACAAATCTGTACCAGACTTCACAATGTGCCAGCCCCGTCATTGAGAGGCCGCACGTGGAACTGGAAACGCTTGTTGATACGGTCACGGAAAAGATAGAGTGTACTATAATAAAGAATAAGGAAGAGCAGTACAAACAGTGCACCTACCTCTTCGCTCCATATCTTGCATCCTAGAAAAAGCACTGCCACCATGAGGATGAGAGGCACTGCATAGGCCAGCCAAACCGCTTTGAGCCCCTGGCGGAGTGTACCTTCTACCACCACAGTCTGCCCTACTTGCACGGGCTCATCACCCATGCAGGCTTCCACTATCTTTTCCTTGCTTTCGCTGCTCTTGCATAAATGCTTCACCGCACAGCCTCCACAGGCCGTTTGCTGCATTATGCGCACAACGCAAGTGGTGGCCTTTATCTGCTCCACCACACCTTGATGCCGGATTGTTTCTCTCATTACTATATGGCCTAAGCCTCAATAATCGCACAAAAATACGAAGTTTTCCGCACATGCGAGCGTTTCCCTGTGCTTTGTTTTGCCTATCGTGCAGATTTTGCATATCTGCCTTGCCGGATGTCACATTATCATTTAACTTTGTGGGATAATAACCCCAAACAACCGAACACAGATGTTTACATTCAAAGCCTGCTGCAAGATCAATCTGGGATTGCTCGTTACAGAGCGTCGCCCAGACGGCTACCACAACCTGCAAACTGTCTTCTACCCTGTCCCCTTGTCGGATGAAATCAGTGTAGAAGAGGCTCGGGAGGACAGCTTGACCATGTCGGGCATTCCCATCGAGGGTGCTTCCGAGGACAATCTGGTGCTTCGTGCTGTGCGTTTACTTCGTTCCCAAGGACTTGACATTCCGCCTCTGCATATCCATCTGCACAAGAACATCCCCAACGGAGCTGGTTTGGGAGGCGGAAGCAGCGATGCAGCCGGCATCGTGAGGGAACTCAACAACCACTACACACTGGGCTTGAACGACCAGAAGATGGAGGATATGGTGGCATCGCTGGGTGCCGACTGTCCGTTCTTTGTACGCTGCAAACCTGTGTATGCTGAAGGTATAGGCAATATCTTCAGTCCCATCAACCTCAATCTGAGCGGCATGCACATCGTGCTCATCAAGCCCGATGACTTTGTTTCCACACGTGAAGCTTACGCCCAAATACATCCTCAAATGCCCGAAGTGTCGCTTGACAAACTCGTGATGGCTCCCTTGGAGGAATGGCGCAATACCGTGGGCAATGACTTCGAGCACAGCGTCTTCCCCGCCCATCCTGACATCAAGGCCATCAAAGACCAGCTGTATGCAGCAGGCGCTATCTACTCCTCTATGAGCGGAAGCGGCAGCAGCGTGTTCGGTCTGTTTGCAGAAAAACCTTCCTTGGAAGGCCGCTTCGGGGGTATGTTCGTATATGAATCACGTCTTTAGGACATTTCCCCACCCAAGATAGGGAAAAACCTTGGCAGCGACAACGGATTGACCCTACCTTTGCACCAGAATACTAAAAGGAAAAGACTATGAAACGTTACATCCTGACACTGGTAGCAGCACTGACCGCAATGGTCAGCGCATCGGCAATGAGTTACGAGAGAGCACGCGAGGAGGCTCTCTACCTCACCGACAAGATGGCCTATGAGCTCAATCTCAATGACCAGCAGTATAACGACGCATACGAGATCAATCTGGATTACTTCCTCTGTATGAACTCGGAGCGCGACCTTTACGAGGACTATCTGAGCTACCGGCTCACCGACTTCAGACATATTCTGGTGAACTGGCAGTTCGACCTCATGCTCCAGGCAGACTATTTCGTACGCCCGCTCTTATGGAGTCGTGGCTGCTGGGTGTTCCCTATCTACACGCATTATCACAGGCACGTGTTCTATTACGACCATCCGCGAGTGTATTTTGAGTACAGAGGCGGGCATGGGCATCACCATTTCCACAACGGCTACTACGCCGAGCGCCGACCCAGATGGGATGGCGGAATGAGAGGAAGAGAGCCTATGTATGGTCCCGACAGAGGGGGAAATCGTCCCGACAGAGGTGAAACTCGACCCAATCCAAGCCGTGGAGACGGTTATCACTTTGACCTTCCCGGACGTGGCGACCGCAATACCGGACGCGGAAATGAGTCTGTACGCGGCGACAACAGCTACACTCCAAGCCGTGGAGAACAACCTGGCAGAGGTACTGTGACCACTTACCCCAGCCGTGGAGACCAGACTGCGAGAGGTGATTATGACAGAGGAAACACGCGCGGAGGCTACAGCATAGGCCGAAACAACGGACAGACTACACGCGGGGAAAGTTACTCCCGCTCCGAGCGTAACAACTATACCCGTCAGTATCAGAACAATGGCACACGCGGAACAGACCGTTCCTATTCCACTCCAAGCCGAAGCACCGGCTCAATGACCCGTTCTGGCAGCTCCAGTCAGCCTGCCAGCCGTGGCAACTCATTCTCACGCAGCAGCTCACGCGCTGTACCCAATGGTGGTTCTTCAGTAGGTGGCTCACGCGGAGCAAGCGTCAGCCGAGGCTCCAGCAGTGCACCTACCCGAGGAGCAAGCGTTGGTTCGGGTTCACGCGGAGGAGCATCAGGAGGTGGAACAGTCTCCCGTGGACGCAGATAACAAACAGCATATGGAAGCAAAAGACATAAGGGAACTTCTCGCCCAAAAGAAGATGAGCATGCGCGATATCGTTACCGTAGGACGATACACAGCCGGCCATTTCCGGAACGACAAGAAGGCAGAACTATATGAGTTTAGCCATTCCGACGACCCGTACATCAGTTTCAATGCTCTGCACGTCTTCACATTCTTCGACGCCTACGACCTTGAGTGGCTGCAAGAGAAGCATGATGACCTCATCAACTGTGCACTAAGTGAGACGGCAAACAACAAGCTTCGCCTGCAACTCACCTTGCTGCTCAGGCAGCCTTTCTACCCCGAACTGATACGCACAGACTTCATCGACTTCTGCCTCAGCAAGTTCACAAATCCCGCACTGCCTTATGCCATCAGAGCGTTATGTATGAAGTTGGCATGCAAGCAGATGACTGCCATTCCCGAACTGACAGATGAACTGGAGTCCAACGTGCAACTGCTCGACCAGGAGCAGCTCTCTCCCAGCCTCTTGTCAGCCAAGCGTCAGGTGGAAACGAAGATAGAGAACGCAAGAAAAAAGCAGGCTGCCAAGCTCAAGAAGAAAGCCCAACGCTCCTGAGTCTGCTGTCTTCGCAAAAGTACCCAACAGCTTCCGGCGCAGAATCCAAAGGCATTCCCGAAGCCAGCCAACAACTTCCACCCCACAACGAAGCAGCACCACAGAAATCATCCGTGGTGCTGCTTTGTTCGTTATATCATTATATATATGGAGCAGGAACCGCCTGCACCGCCTCAGTTATGGCGCAGTTTCTTCAGGAGCTCCTGGTTGATGCGGCGTATGCGGGTCTGTCCCTCCATCAAATCACGCTTGAAGGAGTTGAACTCCACATTCACATTATTATATATGTCATTGAATGTACTCAGGAGTGGAGGCAGATAAGGTTGCTCGTTGGTGTTCACCACGATGCGGATGTCTTTTGGCATCACGCGCACGTCTATCTCGCATCCTTCCTCCTTGGGGTCGCCATCGAAGTGGATTACACCGGGATTCTTGCGAAATATCTTCAGGTGCCGGCACTTGAAGCAGCGTATCTTGCTGTTCTGCGTAATGGTCTTGCTGAAGAGCTGGATAGCTATCTGTGGTGCTTCGAGCACATTGAACGGCTCCATCACAGTCACATCCATCAGCCCGTCACTCATGCTTGCATGCGGAGCGATATACACATTGTTGCCATACTGACTGGCATTGGCACAGGCAATGAGAAAGGCTTTGAACTGCTTTTTCTCGCCGTCTATCTCCATCTCGTAGGTGTCTGGCTGGTACTTCAGACCTTCCTTCAGCGTATTCTCTATATAGGTAAGTAGTCCGCGTCGGCCGCTTTGGGCGAATTTGCTACTTACGAAGGCATCAAAACCGACACCGCATGTACAGAAGAACGGAGTGCCGTTGATGATTCCATAGTCCAAGCTCTTTATCTGACAGTCTGCCAATACCTGCATCGCTCCTTCTGGGTTCATGGGGATATATAGATGCCTGGCCAGCCCGTTGCCGCTTCCGCAAGGGATGATGCCCAGTGCTGTGCGCGAATGCACCAGACTACGTGCCACTTCGTTCACAGTGCCGTCACCGCCCACAGCCACCACCACATCAGTGCCGTCTGCCACAGCCTCACTGGCAAGCTCTGCTGCATGACCACTGTGGTCAGTGTATGCAACGTGCACATCAAAGCGCTCGTCACTCAGATACTTAGGTATGAGAGCAACGATGCGTTTCTTGTCTGTCGTACCCGAAATGGGGTTGACGATAAAAAGTACTGATGTTCTGTTCTGCATAATTGGCTACAAAATTAAGCAAAAACACACATTCACAAACCAAAAGAAGGGGTAAAAGTAACAATTGATAGCAGTTTTTGCACCCACATATAAGCGTAATAAACGAAAAAGCACTACCTTTGCAAAAATTTTCGTGACCCCTTGGTCACAGAGGACAAAACTAAGTAAATGGGACTATTAGAAGAGAAGCTCACTAAACATCCTTTCTATGCATTGGCAAAGGAGGTTAAAGAGAAGGGCGTATATCCCTATTTCCGTGAGATTGAAGGAAAACAGGGAACTGAAGTTGAGATGGGTGGACATCACGTGTTGATGTTTGGTTCGAACGCTTACACTGGCCTTACTGGCGACCAGCGGGTTATTGATGCAGGCTGTAAAGCCATGCAGCAGTACGGTAGCGGTTGTGCTGGCAGCCGATTCCTCAATGGTACACTGGACATCCATGTACAGCTTGAGAAGGAGTTGGCAGAGTTTGTCGGCAAGGACGATGCGCTGGTGTTCTCCACCGGTTTCACTGTCAACAGCGGTGTGATACCGCAGTTGGTGAGCAAGGATGACTATATCATCTGTGACGATCGCGATCATGCGAGCATCATCGATGGCCGTCGCCTCAGCTTTGCCACACAGCTGCACTACAAGCACAACGATATGGCCGACCTCGAGCGTGTGCTCCAGCGTTGCGAACCCGACAAGGTGAAGCTCATCGTGGTGGACGGTGTGTTCTCTATGGAAGGCGATCTCGCCAACCTGCCCGAGATAGTGCGCCTGAAGCACAAGTACAATGCCAGCATCATGGTGGATGAAGCACACGGCATAGGAGTGTTTGGCAGGCAGGGACGAGGCGTATGTGACCACTTCGGACTTACCGATGAAGTGGATCTCATCATGGGCACATTCTCCAAGTCACTGGCCTCTATCGGCGGTTTCATTGCTGCCAACCAGACCATTATCGACTCTCTGCGTCACACCGCACGCACCTATATCTTCAGCGCCAGCTGCACACCTGCTGCCACTGCAGCCGCCCGCGAAGCTCTGCGCATCATCCAGGCTGAGCCCGAGCGCATAGCTGCTCTGTGGGATGTGACCAACTATGCTCTGAAACGTTTCCGCGAGGAAGGCTTCGAGATAGGTGATACCGAGAGCCCCATCATTCCTCTCTACGTGCGTGATTTGCGCAAGACATTCATCGTGGTAGCCCGTGCATTCGACGAGGGAGTATTCATCAACCCCGTTATACCTCCCGCTTGTGCGCCCACCGACACTCTTGTGAGATACGCGCTGATGGCTACCCACACCCATGAGCAGGTGGATGAGTCGGTCAAGAGACTGAAGAAGGTGTTCCACGAACTGGACATCATTTAAGCCTACAGCCAACTGTCCGGCTACAGGCAACTCGACAACCGCAGATAACATAAGGCATCCGGCCGTCAGGCTGGGTGCCTTTCTTGTTTCCGCTATACTGCTGATTGCATTCCTCATCCTCAATTCGGCTCATCCGATATATCCAAGCGATTAAGCCGTCAACTGATTCAGTATGTCTTTCAAGACACTGACTACTGTTTCAGTTTATGAATAGGAAAAGTGTCCGGGGCGATATCGGGAAAAGACTGCTCCAGACTGCCCGGAAAAAGTATCCTTGGATACTTGCCCGTTTATCCTTGGATAAATTGCGAAGTATCCTTGGATACTTTGCCGAGTATCCTTGGATACTTTTTCCAGGCAGTTTGCCGACTACATGGAACAATCCCACAAACAGCCCGTCGGCTCTCCCATAGATATGCCGGTTGACTCCTCAATTCCCCTCCCCTCCAGCACGTCCGCTGGATTAAATTCACTAACTTTGTGCCCCAATTCAAGAGAGAAGATGAGAAGCAAGAGACAACCCATACCCATCACACTGCGTTCTGCCACTCCCACAGATGCCGGACAGATAAGGGAGATATATGCACCTTACGTGCGTGAGACAGCCATCACCTTTGAGTACGAAGTGCCGTCTGTGGAGGAGTTCACAGAGCGGATAGAGCGTACGCTGGAGCATTACCCCTACATCGTGGCAGAAAGCGAAGAGGGCAACATCCTGGGTTATGCCTACGCGGGAGCCTATTACGGGCGTGCTGCTTACAGCCGCAGCGTGGAGGTTTCCATCTATGTGCAGGCAGGACAGCACGATGCGGGCGTTGGCCGAAGGCTCTACGAGGCGCTTGAAGAGGAGTTGCGCAGCAGAGGTTTCCTCAATCTGACCGCCTGCATAGCCTGGAGCGACGAGCCCAACAGGTTCCTCACCCACCAGAGTCCGATATTCCATCGCCACATGGGATATGAGCAGTGCGCACATTTCCACAAGATAGGATTCAAGTTCGGACGCTGGTTCGACATCATCTGGATGGAGAAGATGCTGGGCGAGCACAAGGATGAAAACCTGTAGCGCCTGGCCTTCAGCACCCGGCAATCCAGTTGCCCAATCCGACCAAGCACAAAAACCACACGCAGCAGGCAGAGTGCAGACCCGCAGACTTTGCACCCTAACCGAAAAGCAGTAACTTTGCACTATCGGCGGCAAGCAGGTATGCACATGCTGCCAAACCAATGCAACACGCACAATAATGAACGAAGAAAAGCCACAGATACAGGATGCACAGGAGACTCCAACTGCTGTGACGCTCAACGCACACAACAAGGATGAGTTTCCACCCGCACATACAGCCGAACATCTGCTCAATCAGGTGATGGTGAGAATGTTTGGCTGCGAGCGCTCAAGGAACATGCACATCGAGCGCAAGAAGTCCAAAATCAACTACACACTCAGCACACAACCCACACAGGAACAGGTGGCTGAGGTGGAGCAGCAGATGAACAGGCTCATCGCACTGGACCTGCCCGTAACCTATGAGTTCGTTACCCGCGACAACATCCCTGCCGGGGTGAAGCTGGACAAGCTGCCCGAGGATGCCAGCGAGACGCTTCGCATCGTGCGCATAGGCGATTTCGACATCTGTCCATGCATCGGCCAGCACGTGAGCAAGACCGGTGAGATAGGCTTCTTCCGCATCACAAGCACCAGTTTCAAGGACGGTTCTTTCCGTATAGTATATAAGGTAAAGGCCGACTGAACCGACTGTGAGCACATGAGAAATGAACATTCGTAAGAGAGAGAGAACATTTTACAGATAGATATGGCAGACTGGAAGAGTGCGCTGGCAGCATTGGGAGCCTCCACAGAGAACAATGGCGAGGAGAAGAAAGCGGATGTGGAGCGCAAGAAGAGAGTGGGTGTGGTGTATTCCACCAACCCTGACTTTGAGTATGATGATGCCCAGGAGGCCGAAGCTGAGACTCTGCCCAGGCAGCAGCAACCGCTTCGCCTGAACATGGAACGTGCCGGCAGAGGCGGCAAGACTGTCACTCTGGTCAAGGGATTCGTAGGCAGCGAGGCTGACCTGAATGCTCTGTGCAAACTCCTGAAGCAAAAATGCGGTGTGGGAGGAGCAGCCAAGGAGGGTGAAATCATCATTCAGGGTGACCACCGGCAGAGGCTTCTGGAGATTCTGAAGAAGGAAGGCTACACAGGCACAAGAGGTTGAGGACAACAGGAGCATCCAGCTCCTGCAACATAACAAATCATAAGCAAATACACAGATGGCAAAGATACTGATCAAGGACACTACAGTGAGCGAACGCGCACAGATAGTTCGCGAGGCACTGGGAGCCGACAGCGACTGCGAAGGCATCGACCTGACCGACATGTATGATGACTATATCTACGGACTGAAAGAGCTGGCCGACATCAACCGCGAGTTTAGTGAGAAGCATGCGGGAGAGGTAGTGGCTCATCCCGAGGAGACTGACTCCCCCTGCCAGTGGAGCCGATAACGTTCACACAACCAATCATCACCCCTTCACGGCGCTCCATCCTTGCTCCTCACGCCTGGCACTCTGCGGATTGGGAGCAAGAGGGTTTCATGTGCCGTAGCAGAATATTATGAGCACCAACGACAAGAGCATCTTCGTGCGCCCATTGTGGGTTTCCATCTTCGCCCTTACCGCTGCAGTGGCGTGGGGATGGGCTTACCCGCTCATCAAACTGGGTTTCGCCGAGTTCCACATCACCCCCGACCTCACCGGCAGCAAGATTCTGTTTGCCGGCATTCGCTTCTGCATCTCTGGGCTGATTATCCTGGGAGTAGCACGTGCAGGCAACAAGAGCTTTGCGATAAGGCGTTCCGCCGACTGGTGGTACATCCTGCTCTTCACCCTGCTCAATACCACCATCCACTACACATGCTTCTACATCGGCCTTTCTTACGCGCCTGGAGCGCGTTCGGCCATACTCAACTCGCTGAGCGTGTTCTCTGTAGTCATTCTGGCATGTCTGTTCTTCAAGAGCGACAGGATGACCATACGCAAACTCATGGGCTGTATGATTGGTTTCGCAGGCATTCTTGCACTCAACATCGGCGGTGAGAGGAGCGGCAGCGGATTCACTCTGATGGGCGACGGAATGATTGTCCTCAATGCGCTCAGCGGCGCTGCTGCATCGCTGCTTGCCCGTGGATTGGGCAGGCGGGTGAATGTATTTGTGGGTACAGGCTACAGTCTGGCTCTGGGCGGACTGATGCTGATGGCTGCCGGACTGTTCTTGGGTGGCAACATACCGTATGTGAGCGCTCTGGGCATCATCTATCTGTTGCTGCTGATAGCCATCAGCACCGTCGGCTTCACCCTCTACAACAAGTTGCTCACCTGCAATCCTGTGGGCAAAGTGGCCATCTACAACTCGCTGATACCTGTGGTGGGAGCCGTCACCAGCTGCCTCTGTCTGGGCGAAACGTTCTATTGGAAATACGTGTTGGCAGGCTCACTTGCCACTGCCGGCATATGCATCATCAATCGGGGAAAGCAATGACAGAAGTGCTTCATTGCTGATACGGGATGTGGCGAAGAGCGCAGTCGAGCCTCTTCTCCAGTTCATCCAGTTTGCCCATACGGATTGAGAACGTCATGTGACACTGCATATCGCACGTCTGCTCCACGATGCGGGCTTCCATCATGCGCGATATCTTCATCACCGCATTCATGTCGGCATAGTCGAAATCTATGCTGCAAGTGCCATCCACCGTACGTGTTTCCACCTGTGCATCATCCAGTGTGGCGGCTGCCGTAGTGCGATAAGCCTCTATCAGTCCGCTTGTTCCCAACTTCACACCGCCGAAATAGCGCACCACCAGCACAATCACATCGGTCAGTTCACGGCTGTTTATCTGTCCCAGGATGGGTTTGCCTGCCGTTCCGCTGGGTTCTCCGTTGTCATTGCTGCGAAACTGTTCGCGCTCTGCACCCAGCATGTATGCCCAGCACACATGCCTGGCATCATAATATTTCTTCTGGTATTCAGCCACCAGCGAGAGCGCTTCCTCGGGGGTGGTTACATGATGGGCAAAGCCAAGGAACTTGCTCCTCAGTTCGGAGTAAGTTCCTTGGCTTGTTCCCACAATAGTCTGATATTCATCCACCATTGGCATGAATGTCTATGAGAGTTTGTGTACCACGAGTCCGCTGCGCAACTTCGGCTCAAACCACGTAGCCTTGGGAGGCATGATATTGCCGCTGTCGGCTATGCGGATAATCTGCTGCATGCTCACGGGATAGAGTGCGAGTGCCATCTGCATCTCGCCCGAATCCACCCTGCGCTTCAGTTCTCCCAGCCCGCGCAGTCCGCCTACAAAGTCGATGCGCTTGTCTGACCTGAGGTCTTTGATACCCAGCAGCTCATCCAGGATAAGCTTGCTGCTGATGCTCACGTCCAGACTGCCGATGGGGTCAGTCTCATCCACCAGCCCAGGCTTCAGCATCAGGCTGTACCACTCACCCTGCATGTAGAGGCTGAACTCATGCAAGCAGGTGGGTCTGTAGGGGTCTGCACCCTTGGGAACAACGGTGAAATGCTTCTCCAGAAGCTGGATGAACTCGGCAGGCGAGTGGCCGTTGAGGTCCTTCACCACGCGGTTGTAGTCCAGTATGGTCAGTTGGCTTGCGGGGAAGCACACAGCCATCAGGTAGTTGTATTCCTCCTTGCCTGTGTGGTGAGGGTTGGCTTTGGCCTTCTCGGCACCCACCAGCGCAGCCGCTGCTGTACGGTGATGACCGTCGGCGATATAGAGATGAGGCATCCGGGCAAAGCGCTCGGTGATGGCTCTGAGGTCGTCTTCCCCTTCCACCACCCAGAACTGATGGCGGAATCCATCTACTGGCGCAATGAAGTCATACTCAGGCTCCTGGGCTGCATAGCGGGCTACGATGGCATCCAAGACAGCATCATCGGGATAAGCCAGAAAGACCGGTTCCATGTTGGCATTGCATATACGCACATGCTTCATGCGGTCCTCTTCCTTGTCCCTTCGTGTGAGTTCGTGCTTCAGGATCACTCCGTTCATGTAGTCAGCCACAGCTGCTCCCACCACCAGTCCGTACTGTGTGTGCCCGTTCATCGTTTGGGCATACACATAATAGTGTTCGTCGGCATCCTGCACCAACCATCCCTCGCGCTGGAACTTGGCAAAGTTGTCGGCCGCACGCTGATACACGCGCTCGTCATATTCGCTGGTTCCCTCGGGGAAGTCTATTTCGGGTTTGATGATATGATAGAGCGACTTCTCATTGTCGCCGGCTTCTGCCCTTGCCTCCTCGCTGTCCAGCACGTCGTAAGGCCGGCTTTCCACCTGCTCTACCAGTTCGCGCGGCGGGCGTAATCCTCTGAATGGTTTTACGATAGCCATTATTTGTTTACTTGGAATTTGGTTACAC